>Ga0307512_10001481_pt1 | contig 33086 bp, 33 predicted proteins | sample 14_EM_MG_FD_200267 | JGI IMG/M metagenome (GOLD analysis project Ga0307512, IMG submission 200267) | Populus trichocarpa ectomycorrhiza microbial communities from riparian zone in the Pacific Northwest, United States - 14_EM | ecosystem: Host-associated > Plants > Roots > Unclassified | place... | reverse complement strand
CTTAACTTCGTGTTCTTATGTGATGGTAGAGTTGAGCACAAGAAAGTGAGAGATCGGGGGAAATCATCATGAGAAACTGGGACTTAGAGAATTTCGTGTGCGAGTCAATTGACCATCCCTAATACGGCAGGTACGAGTCCCGATCCGGCGCGAACTAACACCGATACGAGGTCTTCCCAACCGAATCAGGCAAGTCGTACCCCTGATTGCTCATATCCGCTCATATCCTCCATATCATTCTCATCTTTATCCCACACCTCTCTCTTTCTCGTCCACAACTCAACCATCATTGCAGAACACAAAGTTAAGTTATCCCTCTCTATCTCTCTATGACATGATCATGAGTTGACACCGAGTACAGCATACACCGAGTACAGCATACACCGAGTACAGCATACACCGAGTACAGCATACACCTAGTACAGCATACACCGAGTACAGCATCCACCCAAGATTGTTTCTCTTCCCTTCATTCTCATAATTACGAGTTGACCCCTGAATGTAGCTTCAGCTTCCGGCGTACCTCCCTACACGATCGACCGCCATCAGCCAGCTCTCCATGAGAGCTCCAAGGTAAAGTCACATTGTCACATTCCCACGGTTGCGAGTTAACTAACTGATGAATAGAGTCTCATCACCCGGTGCGCCGTCCATCGACTGCCTCCAAGGACTCGTCCAATCTCGCTCGATCATGGCCTCCAAGTGCATCTCCAATCTCGCTCGATCACGGTATCCAAGTGCATCTCCAAACTCCCTTGATCACGGCCTCCAAGTGTATCTCCAAACTCGCTCGATTACGGCCTACAAGTTCGCACTAGCATGGCCTCCAAGTGCATCTCCAATCTCGCTCGATCACGGCCTCCAAGTGCATCTCCAATCTCGCTCGATAATGGCCTCCAAGTGTATCTCCAAACTCGCTCGATTACAGCCTGCAAGTTCGCACGAGCATGGCCTCCAAGTGCATCTCCAATCTCACTCGATCACGGCCTCCAAGTGCATCTCCAATCTCACTCGATCACGGCCTCCAAGTGCATCTCCTAACTCGCTCTGTCACGGCCTCCAAGGGCATCTCTGAGTTCACTCGCTCTCGGCCTCTAAGTGCATCTCTGAGTTCACTCAATCTCAGTCTCCAATTGCATCTCCAAATTCGCTCAATCACGGCCTCGGTGTGTATGTCTGAGTTCACTCGATCGTCATCTTCAGGCGCACCTCGAATTGCTGACAATCACCGCGTGCTGCCAGTCCAGATATACCGTGTGTCGATAGGTAGCTATATAGATACATAGATACATAGATGAGAATACAAACTGAATGCATAAGTTTTGAAAATGGTTGAACGATAAGTAGTAGCTATCATTTAACATTGCCAGGCGTTGTGTAAACGGCTTGAGCATAACTGCAGCCCCTGCGAAGAGTGTAACACACGTGTCCTTCTGATGGTGCGTAAACGTCACCACAAAGTAATGGAGTACGTATGGAATGCGACCCGTCGCCTGGGCGACGGGTAGTGTGTAATTCTCCGTCAGAGGGTACGAGGTTCCGTCAGAGCCGTCAGAGCCGTCCGGAACACCTGGGTGTTTCTGACGGAAACTAGAGTAATTGCTGATGTTGGATACCTTGTTGGATGCCAGCGGCGCAGGCTCGCGTTCATCCTCCTCCTTCGAGACAATATACACCTCCTGACACTCAGGATGTAGGGGTTGCGCTGACGTAGGAGTTGATTGAGTTGCTGCGACTTGTTTTCCAAGTGTTGACGTGAAGGAATCTTTTGATGGCCGCTTGCCCATTGCTTTCCTGGACGGTCGCCGAACAGGCTCGTCGTCGGATTCTGAAATGTCATTTCGACTATCATTGTAATTGTCGGGTATCGTGCTGAGATCGTCATCGAGATCCTCATTGTGGATAGATCGTCTGCTTCTCCTGGTGCTGGAAGGAAGAGGAGGAGGAGAAGTGTGGCGCCTTCTTGTCATGATTTAAAAAGGCGGCGAGTGATAAGTACGAAAAATTAAAGCAGTGACTAAAGGAAATGTGAATGAATGTAGAGTAAATGAATTAAAGCGTTGTGTAAAGGAAAGAAAGCGTTGATATGATCAAAAGCATCGTCGTGATGCGTCTTTTCATCCTGTCGACGATTCAAGGATCTTGGCTTGTCTCGCCACCCACACTTCCAACTCCTTGGATGGACGGGAACTCGGAACTAAGAATGGCAGGTGACAAGCATGCGGCAGGGTTGTTGACTGGCTTCCTTTGACGAAAATCATTATCGCAACAAGCTAAAAAGCGTTCGCGTTTCACTAATCATTCGGGCTAACTTCTGCAGGGTATTGATACCAAACTACCAATTACATGATAGCCATACACGGAGTCCTATCGCTGCCACTATGCCATTCCCAAAAATAAACGTCTCAATGATTAATCCCAACATCGTGAACTCTCAACACAGCCCTTCATGCATGAATATGAATGATGTAATAATAAAATAAACAAAACACCAAAAAGAGACCCAAAACCTCACAAAAAACTCCAAATTATCACCCATCCGTCCACCCTCCAAAGTGCCAGAACAATACCCACCCACAACGCAAATCCTTCAACAACCGTCCAGCCAGTGCATTCCATCCTCACAACGATTAATTTGCTGCTGGGCGGCTGCTTGTACGCTTCCTATAGGCCAAAGAGCCTGCAGCAGGAGGATTCACAATGTGATCATGCTCATGTAGCCAAGCCACATCCTCATCAGCATCAACACTTTGCTCGTAATCGGCAAAGAGACCAAGAGCATGCTTTCGGATGACTTCAAGGTATCGCTGCTGTCTGATAATCCTCTTTTGAAGCTTCCATTCAAACTTTTGGAAGCCTGTTTTCGTCGTCAGGAAGCTTCTTGGATTTGGGCACCGCGTCTCACCATCATCATCCGATTCCTCCCCGATATCATCGATCATATCCTCGGCTGGAGGTGGGAGGATGTCATTCAGAGGAAGGTAGCTGCGGCCACCACGCATAGGCATCTGGGCACCATCTGTGCCGTCGGCTTGTTGGCCACGATAAACGACGCAAAAAAGCGTTGGGTTGCTTAATTTCATCGCCGCCTTTACCCATCCGGCAGCAGTATTGGTATTGAAGATTGGGGTAACATTACGGGCGTCCTGACCACCATCTCCATTAGGCTCCTCGAGGCAGCCCCAAAGCTCTCAGATTTTCCTGCCGGGGTCTGGCAGACCGGCGATTGCAGCATTCACGATTGACAAAATGGTCATATCGACGATTGATGTAACTATCGGAAGTATCGATTCATCATCCCCAGGCCAGTGCCATGAGAATAGCTGAGTATTGTTTTCACCCACCCTCTTCCCAGCAATGTAGGGTTCCACATAGGCGATGGTAAAGCTAAATGGCTCGACAAGGAAATCGTTCGAGGCGTCACAACGCACCTTTATCGGTGAAGACCTGTGATCCGAGGTTCCTTCCTCGTCGTCTTCTGGATCTACACATCATCAGGAAGAGCAAAAGAAGCATCGGGGCAATGAAATACATACCAATGTGCACGAGTTTCCTCTTCTTAGTCGGTGTTTCTTCGAGCCTATTCATCCTTTGGTGAAGGCCAACCTCCGCGAACTCGTCCAGTGCTGCCTTGAGTTTCTGACCATCTAGGTTAGTTTTGTCTGCCATGTACTGTTTCCAAAGCGGCCTTTTAGACTCCAGTTCACTGATTCGAGTAATGCAATGATCAATTAGGAGATCCCATTGCTCGGGGCCGGCGCCTTGCTTGTTGATGATGATCATGGACTGGGCAATCTCCCAGATGCGCTCCCTCACTTCATTATCTATCCGTTGTGTTGCCAAGCCACCCTTATCCTGCCAAATCCCCATGGTTTCTGCTGCCCATTGGCTGACTCCGACACCGGCGTTCTCGGCCCAGACGCGGACTTGAAGAGTCGGCATCTGGATTGTATTAGCATCTGCAACGACTGATTTCGGCAACCAGAAGGCATCACATTACATTTTAGGTTCTCAACAGTGGTCAATGATTGAGTGGTGGATATCGAATGCTGGTTACTCTAAACAAGCATCGGGAGTGTTGAATATATTGTCAAGGGTGATGTGATGTGGTAGCAGTGGTGAGGAGGGTGTGTCGAAGGTTCTGGAGATTGTAAGTAAGGTGGGCAGGCAAGGAAAATATATATATGGGCTTGGAGGGTTTTCTTGATCCGGCGACATCATCTTGGCTGCAATTCAGCTAGGAGGCAATTTGCTTAGCATCATCTAAGCGCCCTGATTCGTCGACTGAATGCTTAAGTTCATCACAAAGACAACTAAAAGCATGCTCTGCAGTCATATCTCACTCGTTTGTCCTTGCTCTAGTTCTGGTACCCCGCGATGACGTCGCTGAGTGGGTGTCAAAGGAGAATGCACGGTTCATGTAAGGTACGAACTTAACATAAAGTGACAACCATCAATCAGGCAATGGGCGTAGGAGGGTCTTGTGAGGGTGCAAAACAATCGCCGTGACAAGCTGAATGCAGATGCGGTATGCTTTGCAAGATCCAAGGGATGTTGAAATTGAGAGAGCGAGTAAACACTTTGCAAAGGTGTGAAGGAGGATGAGAGAAATCCTACGAGAGTGGTAGGACCCCTTTTTGGAAAAAGTCAATTGCGGTGCGGCTTTTTCCGAGGACAGCCGGCTTGTAAGGGTGTGAGTAGGTAAAAGACCGTCGAGACGCTTCTTAACGTTGTTGCAACAGTTCATTTTGCTAACGAAACATGGATCTTCGTCAACTGTATCTTTACTGCTCGAAGACGTACTCCTACATCGGTGCTTACATCACTCACCTCTGTCGCGACCACAAAGAAAGGATAGTATACGTATCAGCTGAACAACTGCCAGATGATGGTTTTGCGATCGAGCAAAATAGTATTCTACTTCCATTGATTCATGAACCGCATCACGACCCATTTCTTCACCCTTCCAACAATGATTCCAGCGATACAGAAGCCGACAGGGAGAATGCGTGTATCGATCCAGAGCAACCTCCAGTTTGGACATGTATTTGTGGTACTCCACACTTGGACAACCGTCTGGCCAGCAAGCCTATTAGTAACGAGTATTTCGATATCTTCGACGGTGAAATTGAGCTATGGTCACCGTTTCCTTGCGAGGAGGAGTATCGATTAGCGCACTGGTGCGTCAAGCACAACTTGAGCAGAGCTGCTATCAACGAGCTTTTCAGGAACCCTACAATGGCAACCGTCAGTAACTTCACTTCATCCCATACTTTATTCAAAAGGTTATATGAAATGTCCTACGCAATGGGCATCGACTCTTGGAAATCCGGCAAAGTGTGTTACAATCGTTTGGCCGATCCAAACAACCTTCGCGACGATGATTACACATGTTTCTTTTACCACAATCCTGTTGAATGCATTAAGTTCATCATGCAACATCCTGCGTTCAGGGAACATGTCGTATGCTCCCGCAAGGGAATTCAATGATGCTGAGGAACGTATCTACTCAGAGGTGAAATCAAGTGACTGGTGGTGGAATGAACAAGTACATTAGTTGAATTTTGTCATAGCTACGATGATTTTGACCGCTTCATTAGCTACGGTGGCCACTTGGAGCTACGATTGTCCCTTTATTCAGCAGTTCAGACCAGACACATCTTAGAAACTATTAGGGTGACAAGAAGGAATGGCCAGTATATTTGAGTCCCGGAAACATCGACTTGACGATTAGATCAAAGCCTTCAAATCTTGCAAGCATCCTTGTTGCCCTTCTTCCCGTTCCTCCGAAATATCACTTTAAAGGACATGGAAAAACAACTGCCGTGAAGGAACAACAAATCCACAATCAAGAGGGTTTAAGGAAGGTCTTCGAGCTTATTTTTCGTCCTCTCGACGCGCTTTTCGACACTGGAAAGCTTATGCTTTGTGCGGACGGTTAGATGTGGCAATGTTATCCTGTCATCTGTGCATGGACAGCTGACTACTTCGAAAACATTCACTTGCATTCAATCAAGCAGCCCCATTGCCCTGTGTGCGAAGCACCGAAATCGTTGTTTGGAGAAGGGAATTCATCGTCGTGGCAATTGAGAGACTATCGGCTATACTTCCAAAAAATGATACTTGCGACTCAGGGAGATGAGACGGAGAGATGGGAAGCAAGACAATATCTGGAAGATCGAGCGGTTGGAACCTCAGAAGGCGTCTTCTGGAATATGAAATGCATCTCTCCGATGACTATTATCGTACCAGATATCCTTCATACTGTCTATCTCGGTATGCTTAAGCATTTGATGGACTGGGTAATGTCCTTCCTCGAACAACATTCCAGAATCGACAAATTCAACCAGCTCTGGGCGATGATGGCTCCATATCCTGGCTTCACTCGATTCAACAAGCCATATAGCCAGGTGACGCAATGGAGTGGTAAGGAGATGAAAGCACTTGGGTGTGTGATTGTTCCAGTTTTTGCGGCAACTCTTTTAAACCCTTCGGCGAGCCAAAGAATCCCTTTCACAGAAGCCTTGTTGTGCGTCAAGAACTTAGTGTATTTTCACCTTATGGCACAGTACCGGTACCATACTGAGGCCACGATTGAGTACATGGAGAATTATCTGGAGGAGTTTCATCGTCACAAGGATGTTTTCAGTCGATTCCACGCCGGTAAATCTACAAAGAAGGTCTCAGAAGCCTTGAAAAAGCAGCTTACTTTGGACAAACAGGAGGAACAGGAGAGTGGCCCCGCTTGGAACAATCTTTCTGCAGCTGCAAAGCATCATCGCGTTGATGAAGATAAAACGCAGATCGAGTCAGAAATTGCACAACATCTCGTTGACGAATCGGATTTCAACTTTGTGAAGATCCATCTCCTGAACCACTTCTCTGACCATATCCGCCAGCTTGGCAACCTCTTAAATGTAAGCCCTGAACTCCCAGAAAAAGGGATGATGGATCTTAAACAAGCGTACCAACAATGGATTCGTCATGAGGCCGCCTTCCAGATTTTGCGAACGAAAGCCCGAAAGGAAGTGTTTCAGTATCGACAGCTGAATGCAAATGCTGCAAAACAACGTCGCGACGATGATATGCCTCTAACCAAAGCGCCTATCAAGCGAATAATGAAAAACCCACGACCAGAAATCAAGACCCTTGATGACTTGGCCAAGCAGTGTGCAATGCCAAAAGGGGAGCTACAGAATCACATTGCTTGGTGTTTCAAGAGATTTGCCGACTTCACAGACTACGTCGATCACGATCAGTATTTCAGTCGTCTCAACGATGCAAAATACATTCGGTACAACGCAGTAGCAATTCTGGTGACGCCTTTTCAATGCGATGAGCAAGCAGTTCATATGGTTCGTTGCTCTGGGTCCACAAGGTGGAGAAAGCATAAGCCACCAAGAATTGATACAGTGCTTCTCGGGATGGGGACAAGTCCAGATAGCCACTTTAAGTCGACTGCAGTACGCATTCCCGCAGGGTTGAAGTGTCTTTCGTCGTCGAGAATGCTGAATCGAGCGTTAAAGGGCTTGTTGCCTTGGTTCAGACATTTGCAACAGGGCCAATACGTCAGACTGCTGGTATGGTGATTGTCAAGGAGAGGCATCAACCTCCGATGCAACCCTTGCACGATGGAAGCTACCGTTGTAAGCCTCTTTTCGGCGTCGGAACCACTTATATCGTCCCTATAAGCGCGATCCCAGGAGCTGTACACCTTCTTCCACTGACGCCGCAGCCAGATAGCTCGCGGTGGTACTTGAGCAACACAATTGACTTGAATGCTTTCAATTTGTTTTACATGTAGATTATTCGACTCGATGCTTGAAGTAATCGTTGCGGCAATATATAGAAATCTGATGTGTTTCCTCTGGGTGTTTTAATTTTTGTAATGGGAGTTGTGCAAGCTTGTGTATAATCGATGTCTCAAGGGATTAAATAGTTAAGAATATTCTTGAAATCAATGGAACAGTTCAAAAAACCGTCGAAACGATTAAAATCTAGATGACCAACGTGAAAGACACAAGTGCAATAAATTAGCTTAAATGACTAAACACATTTTGAGATGTCACGACGACGCGATCACATCATTGAACACTTCGAAGCATGGTGGAAGATTGCAAATAATTTGCTCGGATTATTTGTGGAGAATGTGGAGAAGGATCGGTGTGTGGGGTCCATTTTTGGAAACCAATTTCACTTTTTGCTGATGGATCGTCATCTTCAGGCACACCTCGAATTACTGACAATCACCGCGTGCTGCCCATCCAGATATACTGTGTGTAGATAGATAGCTATATAGATACATAGATACATAGATGAGAATACAAACTGAATGCATAAGTTTTGAAAATCGTTGAACGATAAGTAGTAGCTATGATTTAACATCGCCAGGCGTTGTGTAAATGGCTTCAGCATAACTGCAGCCCCTGCGAAGAGTGTAATACACGTGTCCTTCTAATGGTGTGTAAACGTCACCCCAAAGTAAAGGAGGTACGTATGCAACACGACCTATCGCCTAGGCGACGGGTAGCGTGTGATTCTCAGTCAGAGGGTACGAGGTTCGGTCGGAGCCATCAGAGCCGTCCAGAACACCTGGGTGTTTCTGACGGAAACTAGAGTTGTTGCTGATGGTTGCTTGACCTAACTACAGATCAGTACTTCTTTTCAGATGTATAATGTTGGAAAGTGGAATGGATATACCTTGCCGTAAGCCATTGAGTAGGAACGTTTGCGGGAAAGCCCAGGTTTCTTCACTACATCATGATGTTCTTTCTTGACGTGCGAATTGTCATACTTATCATCATTCTCCTCTTCTGAGCTTGACTCTGCGGGAACTTCGTATGCAATCACTACCATGATACTCTTCTTTGAAGGGAAGTGATTTAGTAGTTCTGTGGCAGTGAAGCTTTGCTGTGAGAATGAGGATTGGAGACGTGTAAAAAACCTATTGCTGATTCCGGTTGCAAGGTATGGGTAGAAATGCATTAATTCCTTGCTTTTCCTTTCTGCCTTTTCTCTGTATTCCATATACTCAACAGACTCAGCCAGTATTCTATTGGTGATAAATTCTTCCATACTGGGTATGGTTGCCTTGATATCATCAAAGTGAATGGAAACAGAACCTGTCATTCCAACGTATTAGCCAATGGCAATGAGTGATATATCTTGTTACGAACTGGTACCTTGAAGTGCAAACTTGCCCGCCTGTTGTCCCTTCATACCGACGAAGATATCCGCAGTCCTATTGTCAGATACCTTTATATCTTTCTTGGCTCCAACTTTGAATTTTCCCTTTGCTTTGAGCTTGTCCTTTCAACTGACAAAGCTATCAGCTGTAACGGGCGGGGTCGGACATAGGTGATATTGATAACTTACATGTGATATCGTAATCAAGGCAGAGGCTCGAAGTTTATATCGAGGGAGTCAGAACAAGACAGGAATCGGAGCTGGTTCAAAGTTGTACTTGCTTTGCTATACAAGAGAACGAGTAAAGAGAGAAGAAAAGGAAATCCTCCAACACCAAACAACCTCTCTTTATATACACTTCATCTGCCACCCTCGAATCATCCCTCATGCTCCGATGTACCATCCGAATATCCAGCTATGATCTTACACACCACCAACACAACTCTTATCAATACAACCATGCCACATCGTCCGACGTCGCAACACCTCAGACGACTTCCTTATTGTAACACATTATACCGCCACCATCCCATGACACCCTCACATCACTCCCACATCTTACGACGTCTCCGTCCTTCCATAACACCAATTCCTTCCGCATCCCTAATGCCATTCCGATGTACCTATTATTCCATCACTCCCATCCTAAACCGTGACATCAGCTAGGGTTGTATCCACTGCTTTTCTGTTCTTATCGAAGGTAGAGAATCTGTTTTTCTCCTTCTGAACTGCAGAAATCCGAGTGATTGACATGGGACCAGAATGCATAGCAGCAGGAGATCCCTCGGTGAGATCATTTTCAGAATCGATGACAACATCGTGAACTGGAGATGGTTGCCATGGCGAAACATATGCCGAGGATGCTGTGTAGGTGGCAATATTTCCAATGACTTTGGAAGAACCTGCGGATTGCTGTACATGGCGCAGATGTATCCCACAGTAAGAACAAGTTGGCTGTGTGACTGGCACTGCGTTGTGGTTGAACTCGGGAACAGCAATACAAAATGACATGATATATATTAAATGATGAGGTGGATGCAGCAGAATTAAGGTAGTAATGTCACGGAAAAAGCTGTTGTAAAGCCTCAGGTGTATAGATTTTGCTGTAAGTGGATGCGAGAAGGTTGATGTGGAATACAAGTTGCGAAATGTGCTGCCTATATAACTTCTACCCCATATAATCGACAATAAGAACATGAATTTGCAGAAACCCCTCGAAGCATCATGATTCTATGTTAGTCTGTATAACCCCCGGATATAACTCCTCTTTGTAGTGAAGTAGCTGTATATACGTGTCATATGCACTAGAAGGTAGCTGCATTATGCAGGTTACCAGCTTGCTGCTTGCACAAGTGCTGGCACAGATTTTCAACTACTTTTTTGTTGGATATTTCAGATGCACTGCAATGTAGTCTCTGTACTAGTAGAGTTCAAATATAGGAATGTATAATGTTGGTTTTATTGATTATATTGATAGCAATAATAATGACATTGTAATGTGGCAGAAATTTTGAATCATGAGTGACGACTCGGCTTGTCAGTCAGGTTGTGCTCAGTTATCGCCACATCGGGCAACTGGCTCAGCCGGGTAACCCCTCCCCACCCTCATCCAGCACACACTGGCACACAAAATTTATCAACAATAATTCAACACCGCAAATTTAATTAATTATTTAACATGAACCAGTATTAAGCAATAGGAAGCCCGAGAGCTTACCCCCATTATCACTGTTGCTTATTGTGGTTGTGGTTGTTGTTGCTTGGAGTTTTGAATTTTTGCACATCGGTATCAATAGGCTGCCGTCCTACACTCCCTACAAAAACTGCATTTTTATCAACAACCCCTGGCTGCACAGTCTCTAGGATTCTCCAAAATATACTTAAGACTTAAGCATGTAACTTTGCAATTTTTTAGCTTCTTTCTATAGAGTTGTGGTTGTGTCACGAAAATTTGGAGTGTGAGGAGTCGGTTGTCACGGCCCAAACGGTCCGGAAACGCAAAGTTACGATCCAGGGGATAATAGTCGTCATATCGAAGCTCTGCCTCTAGGCTAATTTTTACTTGGGGAACGCGATTTGCGGCAAACCAAGCATCGGTGTTTGGATTACTGCCTTCGATCGTAGAATGATTGGCTAAATTCCAAAGCCCTGTTGTAAGCTCGCCAGTTTCTCCGTAAGTCTTCCAGCTACTACTTCTAATTATCCCATTGTCATGCGTGAGCAACCGTAGCGACGACTTTCCGGTCATTTCCCACGTGATATGCGGTTGGCCAGCGACAGTCGCCCTTAATCTTTAATTATATTGTTAGTCAAGAGATGCAAGGCATTACCTCGGACCTACAGCCTTTCTTCCTGTGTGAGTTTGTCCACCGGGGCGGCGTGCGGTACGTACAAAAGCTCAAAAATTGAAATGCGACAACGCAACGGTCGACACCCCACCAAAAACGGACAACCTTGAGGTATCTGGACAACTATGGAAGAACTGAATTATAATACCTCATATGGAAGGATTCAAGTATATTTATGATCTGGGGTATTGGTTTCAACACAGGTTTGTATTTCTGGATCTTGTATTTCGGTCGCATCAGCAAAAGTGAAAATTCACTATAGGCTGCATTATGCGCAGCACATAAGCTTCTCATGGACTATCCACCACCACCCCATATTAACTCCATCAATTACAGTCTGATTAAGCAGCATTTGATGCTAAATGATTTAATCAGTGTTGTCTAAATGATCACGCTCTCATCTCAGATCGCGAATCTGTAGGGCTACACTCGAGTGGCAGTCAAATTTGAGTTTTTGAAGCAGGCTGGATTTGGGAGCATGCAGTACACTTGGGAGCGTACAATGTACAATTGGAAGTATGGAGTGAGTACATGGAGCCGAGCGCATTTGGGAGCATGGAGTCGAGTGTACCTGAGAATGGATTCAGGCATATCTGGGAGCTTGAAGTCGAGTGCATGTGGTTGAGCGCACTTGGAAGATAGAGCATAGCACCCAGTGCCATATTGCCAGTGTACTATAGTTATCTAGTCCACATGCAGGTCCATAGTACTTCATAGTGCCATACATCAAAGTACAGTTGTCAGTTCATGTGCACACCATATCTTAAGAACAGTTGACTGAAACTTGTTTTTGGTGGGGTGTTGACCGTTGTCGCACTTCAACTTTTGAGCTTTTGTACGTACCGCACGCCGCCTGGGGGTGGGCTTGGTGGGTTAGTGGCCTTGTGCCCTCCATTGAGTAGCGGGAAGTAGGAGGGACGACTTTGCCTAGGAGAGAGGTAGGTGGGTTAGTGGCCTTGTGCCCTCCGCCGACTGAAGACCGAGGAAGTTCCGGGGAAATGGGTTAAATATGCCATGGCCGCTATGCGGTTGACCGGTTAGGTAACGACACTGGGCACCCCCTTCGGGGGTGAATGCAATATGATTACAAACAAACCGCACGCCGCCACAAGATAAGAACGAGAATTGCTCGCCTGCTTTCTTCCGGAACTGGAGGAATAAAATCAGACTGCGATAAGATATTCCAATAGGACAACTACCTATCCATCGTATGAAGTATATCCACTATTTCTTTCATCAATTTGCATAACGAAAGCTTATTAGACAAGCCCGCTTAGAAAACACATCTGATTCCATCCAGAAATATCTTCTGTGCACCCCGCTCGGTATGTTGCTGTCTGACGAAGTTCTCCGAGAGGTTCAGGACTGAGCTACCTTTTTCATACAATCGTTCCAAGAACGCGATCTTATTGGACTTCTCGCTTGGCAAAAGTTCTTCGTCGTCGATATAGCACTGCCCAATCTTCAAACCCTCCCAGAACGGCAAACCATAGGAATAAACGTCCCTTCGGTAATACGCGACTACGGGATTGTCGAGCTAGGATTCCTTATCCTCATCATCCTCCCCTTCGACCATAACCGGGTTATATATTGGAGTACCAAGATAGTCTCGCCATATACACTCATTCTCTAGCAATGCCGACTCAAAATCTGAAAGTTTTGCTATGTAGGTGGTAGTACATGACAGAACTTGAGACGAGCAAACGAGGACGTTGTCAGCTTTAACATCTCCGTGAATGATGTTACTCTGGTGAAGTGCCAATATGCCCGATGCTACATCTAGACCAAGCGATGCAAGATGCGACCATTCTTCTGATGTTTCAGCTGGAGGTAGACTCTTGCAGAAGTCTCGAAGACTCCCATAATCCGCTAATTCGAGGACAAGGTAAGGTGACAACAGGCCCTTAGTCATTCCATGCTCGTAGTCAATGCGTGAACATTCCCCAATCCATCCGTAACCAAGAAGGTCTATAATATTCTGATATTTCGCTAGAGGCGGGTGCGTGAGGATCTGAAGTTCACCCCTGACATTCTCTCTGTTGGCTCTATTGCTCATGGCCTCCTTGCGAAGACGCTTTACTGCTACGAGCCTTTCCTGGCCGCTGTTGGAGTCCTCGATGAAAGCATTGCAATCAACATGAAAGCTGGTACCACGGCCAAGATTCCTCTTGTACGTGAGGCTTCCGGAATTGATAACAGGAAGGACGCAGCCTGCGGCAGCCAGGAGGGAGCTGATCGTAGTAACGGCAGATTCGCTTCGACGGCTGCTGAAACTATGGGATTAGGCACCGAAAGAAGACATGCTGTTAGTGTTCCGAGTTTAGAAGTTCTTGAGCGAATTTTGTCAAGGGATAGCAATGCCAGGTACGGGGGTTTTGTATTACAGTCTGTTGCGAAGCTCTTGGCGTTCTTGGATCACGGATTGCCTCAGTCATGACCAAGCGCTTCGAGTAATGAGTGATATCTGCTTGAATAAACGCAGTGTCCAAATTGACAACTTGACTCACCTAAATCGGGGCTGTGAGGGCGCAATATTTTCTCGTCCCGTGCACCTAGGGTTTGTGTCTTACATTCTCTCTACTTTGTTCTGGCGAGAGCCATCATTATTATTGCCTATGTCAGAAATGCCATAAAGTCTCACAGTAATTCATGCGTGTCTAAGGCTATAGCTGCTCTATGAATCGAGGTAATTCCAAGAATTCCATCCACACCTGATGGTGATAGCTATGAAAGTTAGGAAAACCCTAACCCATCAAGTATGCAGTGAGCAGGCAACATACTCGCTAAAACAAAAGTCTCCGGACATGTTGAAATGAATGATACACTAACCTAATTGCATAGTTACCACAACGAATCAGCACGTCCGGAGACTCTATTTTTAGCGAGTACTCAACCTGGGTTCCAGACAGGACAGCATTTCATGTTACCTTATGAAATGGCCAACATATCTAGGGTACTGTGAGATCCCAAACATGGTTGACCCGATGTTCAAGAAGTTGGTCTGTAGGGAATGACAGCTGTCCAGATTGAGAATTGGATGCTGTATGTATGAAGTTTCTGGACAGCGCCTTACTTAGTCAGGAAACTTGGCCCTTCCTCACTATCCTGGTTCTTGGGTAGTGTTTAGTTGGATTTGAAGTAAACATTATAAGCCATCTCGCATGAGATACAAAAGTCCGGATTGGGAAATGTTCAAAGAATTCTATAGCTAAGTATAGTCTGGATTCTCTCAAACCTCGCAACCGAGCTTGCTAGGTTTGAGAGAATTCAGACTAAGCTAAGTACTTATATATAAAGAAATACCAAAAATCCCTACTATATAACACGAAATCAATTTCACGAAATTTACCCGGCCGAGTGTAATGGCGAGCTTGCGAGCAACACACGCCCGAAGGAGCCAGAGGCGAGTTCGGGCCAACTTTGAGAGAACCAGCAAAAGTATGAAAACATATTTTTCGGGGTACCGTGTGGTTTCCACACGTGTGTTCCCTTGTACTAGTACAATTATAGCCAGTAGGGGACACCCGTTGCAGTTGCAACGGCCCAGTAAAACGAAAAGTCAATTGGAATCAAAGCTGTCCCTGAGAATGAACAAATGTGAACTCGCCTTCGGCTCCTTCAGGCCTCACAAGCTCACCATACACCTAGAGTCGGCCAGGTAAATTTACATGTCCGAAACCTCGTCTATTATATGTATGTAGGGATACTTTTCCTTTGTGTCATCAAGTTTAGGGACGCAAATAGGAGAAGCATTGAACTTACCTTACCGATATCCGCACCATCTCCAACTAAGGTCAACACCTTATGGTATGAAAAAGGTAAACGCGAGTGAGACACAGTGATAGGGCAACAGCTGGGAAGCTGAAGATCTTCTTTTGGACTGGGGTACGGTGGAACACCCCAAGCCCTGGTAAAGCCCGGTTAGCATGTGATCGCTTCATCACCACAGGGCAGCTTCAAGCTTCATGCACGGAAAAGGTCATCAATCTGGCACGCAGATACTAGTCTCAGAGTGCGCCAGGGTTCCAAGAGTATGCGCCAACGGGGAAAAAATTATTGTACCAAACAACCAACCAATTGAAACCACAAAGGGAATGGTAAACACAACTTTTCCGAAACCCACCCACCCACCAACTGACCAGCTCAGTCCCTTTGATTATGAAATCATTTGCTCCGTAAACCTCATACCTCGTTTGTTTATCGTCATCTATAACCGCCGCGTCGCATTCCATCCATGCAGAGACTGTAGCAACAAGTAAACAACGCCTATGAATGAGTAGCTGTTTAGACTTTCTGTCTCCTCCTCTTGCCAACGGTGGCTTGGAAACCAGTCTTGATAGCACTATAGTGAAGGTCAGCAGAGGTTGGACGAAGAGAGGGTGGATGGGTTAGACATACGCAACCGAACGTCTAGATCCACAGCTGTTGCAGGTAACGAAGAAGAGACGGTTCTCGCCCTTCTTAAGATCGGTGTCGGGAGATTTACAGGTCCTACAAGTAACATATTCCACTAATCCCAGGTTAGAACGCATTCGGTGGAATCGCAGTGTTGGCATAACTTACAAATATACCGTCTCAAGACGTTCTCCAACTGTTTCTGCTGGAACTTTCCACGAATAACCAGGCGCTTGCTTCCGTCGACACTGCCGCTGGTTCCCAACTCAGCAAACAAAAACTGCGTAACGTGCTCGTCTTGTCTCTTCATGCGCTTGCAGATATCCGAAATGTTTGCGAAAATCGTCTTCTTGTTTCCTTCTCTGAGGACCTGTGGAGGTGGAATCTTGTAGTTTCTCCGGCCCTCGCCGGCAAGATCAGGGTGCTGACTCCTTAAGAGTGTGAAGAAGCGGGTGAGCAACAGTGGGTACGTTAAGTCAACGGTGCTGGCAGAGTTCCAAACGCCGGTTCCAGCAATGAGATCGCCGGCATCCTCGGGGTGGATCTCGGCCTGTTCTTCTTCGGTACCCTCTTCGCCAGCTTCACGGGGAACAACGCCAGCCTCTGCAAGCTTGGCATCGAAGGAATCAGCATCGGGCTCCTTAGCCGACTTCTTCTTCTTTCTCTTTTTCATTGCAGTGGGATCGAATTCGCCATCTGCAGCGGCGACAGCATCGTCGCCATTCTCATCAGTAGGATTCTTCTTCTTTTTCTTTTTTTTAAGGTCTTTGAATTGCTCAGTGGCCTCAGCAACGTCCTTGTTTTCGCCGGCTGGATCTGTTGTGACAAAGGCTTCTATTAGTCACCATCTCAAAGGAAGCAATTAGTAGCAAATGCAACCACCCTACGACGAACCCCGCCTACACAATACTCAGCGCACAACAAGGGGACTCGGTTAAAGTAGAAGATAAGGGGAATCTGCGATGAAAGCATTGAGATAAGATTCATTAATACCTTGGATGGAACTTTCGCCGCCGTTGGTGGCAGCACCTTCGCCCTCTTCTTCAAATGCTACCTGCTTTGTCGACTTCTTCTTCTTCTTCATTAATGTAGGGTCAAATGTAGGAGCTTCCTGTAGCGATTTTGAAGCACGGTTAGCACAGGTTCATTGATTTGAAGACGGTAGTGTGCGAATGATGGGTATCGTGAAAACGTTGAATCGCGGGGGAAGGAACTGGAGCTCACCTCTGTATCGGCCATGATTGCGATGTTTCGATCTGAGATCCGTCGATGGTAGCTCGTGTTTGCCGGTTCGTGCACTTGTTCGACTGCGTCGTAAACTGGTTGTCTGTCGGATGACTGTATGATGAGTGGGTGGGTTGAAAGAGTCCTGGAACTTAAAAAGTCTCTTTCGTGTGATGTGGAATGTGAGTAAATCTCGCCAAGCCATATGACCGGTCATGTGACTCTGCATTCAACGTCATGCTCCCTCCTTCAAGTGTCTTTACCCGCACGGCAACATCGCCCGCATCACCACTATCATGTCTGCCGATTCCACACCTACAGGGACGCCAATGGAGACCCCCGAAGGCTCCATATATACGCCCAGTCAGATGTCTTCCTCCACCTCCAACCTCTCCTTCAGGCAGGCCTCGTTCCTTGAGCAACCGACTCCATCTCACGCCTCAGCTCTCTCTGACGACAACGCATCCTTGACATCGTCCCTCTCAACCGACACTGATGATGATGAAGCGGAGGCGGAATGGCAAGAAAGCCTGCAGCAGCTAAACCTGCTCGTGTCTTTAGTGGTAATCCCGTTCTTTGGCAAATGGGTGGGGAGAAGATGTGCATACTGGGGTTTGTCTCCTTCCTACATTATCATTGAAATGTTTGATTTTGACTGTGGGCAGTATGGACAAAGTATATGACTTGGAAGTACCCTATTGACATCGTTATCACCAACCGGAAGGCTTTCAATATGGCTGGTGTAGTCGGTGCGCTCTCGCCGCCTTCGCCTCCACTTTAGACGATACCATGGTAATATGGTGCGTCGCTTGGGTGATTCCTGCGGAGTTTTGGCGTTACTTTGAAGTTCATTTATTACTATGTATTGCGGCGAATAATTGAAACAGCGGGTTTGTCCCGAGGCAGTTGTCTGAGGATTTATTTATCTGTATGCCCTCTGACATGTGTATATTCACGGCATTGTTATGGATCAGGGGCATATTCTAGAGCAGAAAGATGAAGCATCCAATGTTAGATACCAGTCTCCATCAGCAATGTAATTGTTACTATTAGCGGGTAACAACTGTAATTATAGAAGGGATTACACAGCCCATGTCTGGATCCTAACAAATTACTGCAAACATGTTTAATCCATCAAGTTACAAGTTACCCGCCCTTCATCCACGCCTACGTCATAGTCCATATGCTTCACATTCTCTTCACCAATATCCCATTTCACCGTTTCAAAAACCCGCGATGAACGCCTTCCGCTCCACCGTGCGCAGTGCTCTCACGAATCCTACACTTCTTCTTTCAAAAGCCCCCTCACTCCACCGCACCATCTCAGCGCTTCCTGAAAACCCTCACATCGTACATCCCCCCTTCTTCCATCCTATGGCACAACCGCTAAGCCTCCGCAGTACGTCCACCCTCAAGGCAGCTTGTTCCTCCTCAGCCTCCTCTCCACCCCTACCCTGCGTCTCTCCCTCGGCACTACCATTTCCCTCCCGCCCACTCCCGAAACGTTCACCGAAAACTCTGCCTTCCTTCCCATCCTCCACCGTCTGCTCCGCCAACACGCGGCCAACGACCCGATCGTGCAATCCGATGCCTTACAATTCGCGAGTCCCGCAGGGGCTAGTCTCTTCGGCAAGTACAACTCACGACGCGCAAAACGTGAGGGGGGCGCCGGTGGGGCAAATTATCAAGGTGGCTCGGGAGGCGGGGGTGTCGGTGGATGGCTCCACGTTTATGATCAGCGTGGAGTACCCGCGTTTGGAAGGATTGCAGAGACGGAGGATATTTTTGGGAGCTTGCTAGTGGATAGTAATGGGAAGGTGAAAGAGGGCGAATGGGAGGAAAATCGCATGTATCGGCTTGTCACAGGGAATGGCGTCATGAAATTGAGTCCATATCTGAAGGAAGCGGTGACGGAGAGCCTGAGGAAAGAGGAAATGAAGGGCTAGTGGGGAGGTGGTGTATGATACAATAGGAGGAACATACTTCGGCACTACCGGGTAACTGTTGATGCAGGGCGGTCAATGACACTTTCCGCCTCCAAACTTGAGCGTTCGAAACGACCGACATTGCTCGGTGGGTTTTTGAGCTGTCCTTCTGCTATACCTCTGCCCCCTGGGAATCAGTGTTGCTTACCACTTATTAGAATCTCAGGCTCCGCAAACACTGCAATATCGATATGAATCATCGCTTTTGACACTCTATTTCCCGATGTCCTGCATTCTCCAACAGCTCAGAGCGGTCGTCATTATATCATCGGACATCAGAGTCTTTGCAAGAACGGAAGCAATGAAATGAAAAAGAACTCATTGCGACGCGTACACAATGCGATCAACTTTAGTACTATTAATACTATTCGGAGTTCTTAGGTTGGGATAGGATAGCATTTCCATTTTGGTTGCCTTCCCGCTTTGCACAGGTTCCATCGAGACTGTCTACATATCAATCCTTTACTCATTCCCTTCTTCCTCCGCAGCCGTTTCATGTTGGATCAAATTCCTATCAGTGGCCTTTTGATAAAACGTCCTCAATCCTTCGTCCTTCACAAATACATCAAACAGCGGATCCCCGCAATTTCTCCTTTTTCTGCTTCTCCTTCCCGTCTCCTCGCCATGCAGACCCCGCACAACCGTCGCCATCTCCCTCTCGTTCATCTGTACAGTAGCCACAATGAGCCTCAACACAAACTCCACCCACCTTTCTATCTCCTCCATTTCTAACGTCCCCCTATGTTGGCGGAACTCAATCGTCCCTCCTCCCTCCTGCCGCAACAGCGGCAAAAAATTCACCTTATACCTTTTCTCGAAACCCCAAGCGCCCTTCTGCAGCAGCGCCAGTAGCTCCTTGATGCTTCCAATGCCCATGATGGCTTTCAACACTCGCTGCAGCGAGAATGTGGACAAAATCTCACCCCAGCGCAGCGAGTTTACGTATAGGTTTTCTCTGTGTTGCGGGTGAAGACGGTCCAGCCGCCGCTCCAGCAACGTGACGCCCGCTGCGATCCGCTTCGCTTCTGTCACATTGAACCCAGCCGTTCCACGGCCGACATGCAAATGAAGCCCACAGCTCACATTCACATCGCTGCGGAATTCACCAGTAGTCACGGCGGTAATCACGGCTCGTACTTGCGCCCTCCACCTATCATCATTCCAGCAAAAAATGGGCGTGATCAGTTCGACGTCTGCGAACCCATAACGCTCGCCAGAAGCTTCAAGCTCCCACCTGTCAACACATGGGAACACTATGTGCTCTGTGTCTATACCCCACAGCGAAGAGACCGCCGAGGAAGGCTTGAACTCGATGCTTCTATCACTACTCACGTTCCAGCGCGTGTAGTCAATGGGAGGGTCATCGTCATCGTTGTCGTCTCTGTCGGCCACTGCGACGCCGACGGAGTGAAGCTTGGAGATCAATACGTCGCGGAGGGAGCGGCCGGGGTCATCGTCATTGTCGTCATACTCACAGTCAGACTCGAGATCTGAAGGGATGTGGCGAGTACAGACTAGTTCGAGCTCGAGGCCGAAGGTGAGGTCTTGGAGATGCAGCATGAGAAGTTTGTGAGAAGGGACATCGTGGGAGGAGAGATGAGGCTACTCTTTGTAGACTTAATTTGTTAGTCGTGATGAAGGAGGTGGGGGATTCAAGATGGATCGAGAGGGCGTCGACCTGGCTGGGTTATTCGGAGAAGAGGTCGAGGGATGGTTCATTGTTCGTATTGGCCATTTTGATAGTTTATTTCCGACAAATTTTGGCATACCTTAAGAGATCGAACAAGAACAATGGGAGGAGTTACGGTGCTTTTGTTTTGACACTTCCGTGTTTCTTGATAGCCGCAGTTCAAGTTGTCCAACAATGTTTTATTCAAAACGAACATCAGCAGTGAAAACCAAATGGATCGCCGTGGACAACTTTCACCTTTAGCTGTTCGAGAGTAATGCCCTGGAGACTTGTACGTATTAGATCCTGGAAAATCAGTATCTTAACGTTTTACTCGTGATCACTTATTATGGTCTGCGAGCCTCAGTCCCTGACGAAAGAAGAATTCGAGATGGCGTGGGAACGACTGAGGTTGCTTGCGGACTCATGAGGATGGTGATGGAAGCGGTTGCACTTCACAATGACTCCAGACAAACTGGTAAGCGAGACATGAACAGTCATACGACGTCACTCGTCCTCGGGCTCAGATCATAGATAAGTCGGAAATGAATTGTCTCGCACCATCCCTCTTCGGCTGGCAACGCTAAATCACACGAGGAATGAGTAAAGTGGTTAGCGTTGCCAGGAGAGTAGGTGGCTGGGCACGAGACAAGGAAATGAAGGCCTCACAGCCTCGAGTACTCGAGAATAACGCTAGGATCCGGCTACGAATGAAGCTCTATTTATAGGCCTCTCATCTCTCTTATCGGTATCGAATAGAACTATTTCTCTCTTCCATTAAGTAAACTGACAATGCATTAGCGAATATGGCGCACATTTCCTATGTTAAATAGCCCCGGTACGGTTTAGTCAAATAAGAAAGCCCCTGGGTCACTTTCTCCAATAGCAACTCTTCTGAAATACTGAGGACGCTACGCTTCCGCTGCGGCATAACACTCAACTGCCTAGTCACCACCACCAGCCTCGGCAGTTCCAGTACCAGCGCAACCAGCGCCCTCTTCCCATCCCCACGTATCTCCCCATCTACCCACCTCACCGCAAACCCCATCTTCAAAACTCCCTCCTCTTTCCCGACTAACACTCCCTGCAAATCTGGCAACTCCGGATCCAGGTGCGGAATTTCCGTTACCTGCGCATACATGACGTTGAACTCATACAGCCATATCTGGCCGTTAGTGTAGCGCACGGCGATGAGGTAATTGCTGTCATCGAGCATAACGGATGCATACTCAACCATATCCCCCGCACCGTGGGGGCGAAGCAACCCCGCTCGGAACATTCTTTGCGAGTGGCGATAACCATCTTCGCAGCTCGCCAGCAAGACCGCAATACGAAGGTCGCCGTGACTATTAAAAATATAAGGATGCAGCACGGGAGTTGAATGGCAGGAATGAGATATGATCCCGGCGTTGCCCTTAAACATTGGAGGGATCGGGGAGAGAGAAGGTGGAGGCTCGATTGAGATGATTGGGAGTTTGGGTGGGTCGATGTCGTTGCAGGAGAGGACTATGGTTTGCGATTCGGCAAGAAATATCGAGTCCCTGAGACGGCTAGCAATGAATATGTTTGTTGCCCCGGTATGCGGGATCCAATGAGAGAAATGGGCTTTGAGAGGTGACTGGTTAATTAATCCGTCGAGCTGGTATATAGCAGCACCAGCCTCACACAGAAATGCCAGGCGGTAGTTTTCGGCGTTAACAGCAGCGGCAATAATTTTTGGCTGTTGTTCGGACACCGAGTTCTCGAACGGCTGTGCCATTGACACATGACGTGATGAAATAAATCCAACAGTTCCCGTTATGATTGTTGCCGAGCCATTCTTGTGCGTCAACACAAATAAGAACTTTTCATTGCTTCCCCAAATAGTCGGGCCTCTTGACGCGTAGAACCCCATCACTGGACTCTCGACAGTCTGGAAATATTCCATTGCCGGAGGAGTCGCAAGATAGTTTGCAATATTCCCGCCGAGACGCAAATAATCCAAGGCGCTGAAGATATACACCGCACGGTTGAAATAGATCACGAAATATGTGCCATCGCCTTCCGCCAGGAAAAGTACAGGTGATTCCTCTCCTGTCAGGGACATATTGTGATCGCACGGTATATTCAGCTCCGTGGTCGACCGATAAAACTTGCCAAGTCCCCTACGGCATTTTTCCAGAGGAGATAGGCGATCTGTGACTCGATAGAAGAGCAGTTTCTTCAGTTCTTCCAATGATTGCACTTGTCCGGGTGCGGGACATTGCATCGCAAAGAGACTTCGAGATTCGGTAGCGTGGAGCCATCGGGAACAGCTCTGCCGACAGGAGAGGAAGTCTGCGGGTTCAAGGCGGACGAAGATGTTGTGGAGGAGCTCAGTAGGCAGGCGAAGGATATGTGGGAGTCCCTGATTCTCGCCTGTTGTAACAAAAGGAGACACAATATTAATAGAGAAATGTTGGGGGGACGATGATGGTGAGAGCTCTCCCGTAGTTTGATCCACAGTGAGTTCGAAACCAGATGAGTATTTGTTCGACATAGTGAATTGTGGAGGGGATGTCCCAGGTGAGATGACGAGGTGTACTGAAATTCTACTTGTCAGCCCCAGGCATACGTATCGTTCGTTATCCCTGTAGGCTGCTGTGTCACCATGCAAGGGTGGGTTCGATTCGTCATGCTTGTCTGAACGAACCCGATTAAGTACTCTATTGTGTGTACTGTACGAAATTCACTCCGGGACCACTGCTCGTCATGACTCCTGAACAATACCAACACGCAACTTCTACTCGAACACTTTCTCGTGCCCAAACTGACACCGAATCTGTAAAACCTTCTATAGTCTATACAGTTAGTTATTCTCAGAAATTTTCAGGTTGGTGCACAAATACACCTCAGCTCGAGGCCCTTCCACTATTTGATTGGATGACAGATGACAGTTGGGAAGGTTCCAGGGCGAACCTGATGGCCAGTTTCGACCGTGGAACGCGAAGTAATGAGGCCCACTTAGTTTTAATGTATTTAGCACAATGATAACTGCCTTCGCAAATCATATCAAGAGGTTTCCAAATCAACATCTAAGATACGCATTTAAGACTGCCAAAACAAATACATGATTATCATTCCAACAAAACCTTTGTCCCATGGCCCACGTAACGCAAATTACACCCCTAATGCCATACTCTCGGTGCGACTATCCAGCGGATTAATAAGGAAAGAGTTGTTGTGGTGTCCAAAGTTCACCCGCACTCGAGTGGTGTTTGTTTGTTTGTTTGTAATCATTTTGCATTCACCCCGAAGGGGTGCCCAGCTAAGTTACCATAAGCCGGCCGACCACTAGTGGTCATGGCATTTTAACCTCATCCCCGGAACTTCCTCGGTCTTCAACCAGGAGGGCACAAGGCCGTTGAAACTCCCAATCTCTCTCCTAGGCAAAGTCGTCCCTCCCGCTTCCCGCTACTCCCGAAAGAGCCCACCCCCAAACTCGAGTGGTGTTGGGATATCCCCAATCGGCATTCATCCCAATTATCGGATACAGTTTTCCCTTACGCCAGTGAATGCCACGCCTGTCAGGGATTAATTAATATCTTATTGTAATTGTATGAGACAGGCACTTACCAAGCCACTTTCCATTCTTCGTGAAGAAAATGGTACCACTTCGAAAGTCCACTCCACATCCAATTGTATCTCCTGTGCCGGAAGGTTCGGCGTATGGTTCCCCGTAGTCGGAGTTGCCGAACTTGTTTCCGTCGTCGCAATGAAACCCTGGCTTATTGGTGGTATAGTGATCGTAGTTAAGTGGCAATTCCTATTCAGAGCAACAGACCGTGGTGTCCATCCGTATTTTGTTACTCTGTTTGCGTCTGCCCCTGTATCAAGCAGAAGCTTCACCGCATGCTGGCTTCCCTGAGCCGATTCTGCCCAATGAAGAGCGCCCTCGCCATATTCGTCGACTATATTAACATCAACAGTAGTGTCCAGTAGTGTCCAGTAGTATCCCCAATATCTTGTCATTACCATAAACAACCGCCGATTGAAGTATCTCTGCATCGAGTGGGATATTCCTATCCAGAAGGCCTTGCACAACAGTTTGATTTCCCAGAATAATTGCAGTGTGTAGTATTTTGTAATGTTCTTTATTGGCAATGGTTATTTGTTCCAAGATTTCTTTCGCCACACTCTCGCACCCCTCCTCGACGGCGGTTAACAGAGCTGTTGAAAGCGAGATGATAACTTGCTCTCGTGCGTTTTCCCATTTCTCCATAATCTTGAGGGTAGATTGACAATATCTAAGCGGTTTTTTGCCGCAGCACAATGTAGTATGTCCCCAAATCGTTGTGGATCCTGTACCTCACTGAGAAATAGGTTCAGGGTGTCTAAAATGCCGTTCGCGACCGCATTACAGCGAGCCCAGCTTATCAACTCCCAGAAAACCCGGGTGCCACAGTTCTAGATGCTTGCGCCGTGATCAAGGAGGAGTCTTACTACTTCAATATGACCGAACCATACTGCATAGTCAATGGCATTCGACCCGTTACAGTCCGCCAACCCCACACCTAAACGCGTTTCCCGCCACAAGTCTAGAAATAATTGCACAATTTCCAGATTACCATATTTGCATGCTACCTGAAGTGCGTTCAAGCTATATTCAATGTTGAAGATTCTAGCACCCCGGTGAAGAAGCAGCTCAACAACCCTCCGGTTTCCATGCATAATTGCAAATACAAGGGGAGTAATCCCATCATCTGCGTCTATTCCATCGATACCTGCTCCACTGTCTAGTAAACGCTCGGTTACCCGAAGGCTGCCCATCTCTGCAGCGATGTAGAGGGAAATGTTGACTTTGGCCCCTTTCTCTAGAAGTAGTTCAACCACTCCAATCCTATCTTCAGACGATGCTAATGTTAGAGTAGTTACTCCATTTTGGTCCTTTTCATCGATGTTGGCGCCATTCTCGATAAGTTTCCGAGCAATAGCAGTGATATCTTCGTCATTCATTGTGGCCGGGTTACTAGAGGCGACAAGTGTCATTAATGGCGTATATCCGTTTTCGTCTTTGCAATTGACACCTAAACCTCTGTCCAATAAGGTTCAAATTACCTCGTAGAAGAAAAATGATGCAGCAACATGGAGTCCAGACGTCAACTCCCCAGAGAAGATGCGTTGATATCGCAGAAATTTGTACATTTGAGTCCAAGCAGCCAATCGTCGCGGACAGTCAGCGAGGAAGCTGATAATAAAGGCATTCAATTCATCCTTCTCGAGGTTGTTTCCCGTGCCATTGCAACAAACTCTGGCATGTATGGGCCAGTAGAGAGTAGCATACTCTAGGAAGCGGTTATCGGCTAGTTTCCTTTTAAGACAATTGCGCACTATATCTTTATCTGCTGTACTTGTAAAATCCACTAGAGGCTGAGCATATGATGGTCTATGCCCCCATCCATGAAGACAGAAATACGTTAAGCAAATCCTAGATATCTCGGAATGGCTTCATTCCAGGTTTATTCCGAACTTGAGAGACGGGGGCAATGACGCATCCAAAAAGTAATCTTTAGCACTCTGATGGATCAGACGAACAGTGGCATTGAGATTTTCATCAAAGGCATCATCAGAACTGTCTTCAGAGTCGTAATCGGAAGTGTTACTAGTTTTTGTTGTATTTGAACATTCTCCAAGGTCAATATCCATAGAAGGAACAAGTTCAATAAGAGAACTGAGATTCTTGACCTCGATGCTAATATTCCTGGCGGGTTATACAGACGCCAAAGAGTCAATGCCGGGTTCAAGAGCAACGGCCCATCGAAGCTCGTTTAATGACAATGGTCGTGCGGAAAATATAGTCCAAGTCAAAATTCTCCGTACAAGCGTAAAAGCGTCAAGGTCGTCCTCACATTCGTTGTTGATTCGTCCATGATTTGATTGTACAAGGCAGTCAGCCCGGTCGGAAGCCCACAGGTTAGTTTCTTCAATTTCTCGGGTGTCAAGCCATGACGCTGTTCTTCTGCCTGTCTCACTGCAAGTGTCACCCAAAGAAACATCCCTTTGCAAGATGTTAGTCGCCAACAGATTGAATGAGTGGCTTATCCAGGGACAGAGCTCATACCTTCGGAATGCTCCACCAGTTCCTTCTGTAGCTCCGTTGTCTCGTCGGTTTAGGCGATACCTTTTCTTGAGGCTTCCAATTCGATCATTCACAAAACTGAAATGTTCATATCAGCCCTCTGTGCGATAAACTAAATCATGCCTGGAATATTTAGTCCCCAGATTAAGGGGGCAGTGATAGGCTGGAAACGTCATGAAGTAAAACTACCTTTCAATATCGCTCTTATTGAGTTCTGGTATGACAGCGAGACGCAAAGCATGGCCTTCAAGTCTCTCCTCTATATATGCTTCGGTACGGCTGGATACCAAGATCTTCAAAGCTTGGGGCTATTGCTGGGCGCACTGTCATTCAGTAAAGCTGGCAGTAACAACAGAAACATCTCCGTAGAACTTCGGTCACACTCATCAAGAGCATCAACAACTATCACCAGCTCCTGAATATCTGACGTCGTAATCATGATAGTAAATATCCTCCATAGCCTCTCGAACGAAAGGTTTTCCTTTTAAAATGAATTGCCGTCAATTATCCAACTGCTTTAGAAGATGGTATTAAACAGAGGAGGTTTATGCATCAAAAGTTGATGAATTAGAGCCCGTATAACTGATTCCGCCGTCTCCCCTGTCCTGCTCCTGCGGTTTTTGCAAAGTAGTAGATAACTTCTCGGGGCTCCTCGGAGGAATCCTTCAGAAGTTCTTGTAGAACGTTTTTAACTAAAACGCTTTTACCGGTGCCTGAATTCAGATTAGTCAAAAGCCACCACAAATCAGGGGCACTTACCTGGCTTCCCATGGATATATAGGCATGACCTATGCTGATTCTGCCAGAGTTTGAAATGCGCATGCTCCCAGATCTATTGGCATGTTTTCTTGCTCGCATTCGGGATCTGGAGTAGGTCTTGCTCATAGTCAGGCGTATCTAGTGCTTGAAAAAGATCTACATGTTCGATCAACCCTGGCGCTCTCATCCTATGTTTCGTCTCAGCTCTTACTTGCTCGTTTTTTCTGCTGGAAAAGATCTATTTCGGGTCAGCACCCGCATTGCAAAGACACTCAAACAAGTCCAACCCCTCAGGCCTCGCAATTTGCCCCGAACAAGTACACGCGATTGAGGGGAAATACGGACCTTTAAGTTGTCGAACGGATTCTAGCTCCAATTTCCACATATGCTGGGTTTCATTTCGTTAAAATCAAGCAGTTTATTCAGTGTTACTACAGGATTTTCCAGATATTTTGCCACCGCCGATGCCACGTTCCTGTCGAGAGTTTTAAGGGCAGCTCTATTGGGCGGCGCCCGGTGGTCGTTTGCCGTCGTGCGGGCGCAATCTGAACCTGCGGGAGTGCCTCCTGGCACAGACCGTGCAACCGTCTCGACTATCCCGATTCCCGGTTTTCCGTATGTTCGAGCTTTTGTAGTACTAATGGAACCCATTTTACTACATATAAGCAGGTTAACATCTGACTAATACTCCTAAGGATCGAGCAAACACACGGTATGATGCTAGTTGTCAGCGCGAGGCACACGTGATTTTCATGCCGCTGGAGCCTTTGTATCGCTTCACTAATCTCCTTCTCATCGAAAAACATGGATATCCCCTTCGCAGCCCGTTTAGTGAGGCTAACATTTTCCCCGCATCGATACCGTGTAATGACAGTTCTAAGTTCGTAAGTTCTTTTTGGCAGCTCCTCAAAGCAATAGTAGTAGAGCTCTGTGCGCCGTGGCTTTCGGACCCGGTGATACCGCTAACTTCCGTGAGAACTGTGTCAAGTACTTCCAACTCCTCGCTCAACTGTTTCAGCCTCGTCGGGGCGTTCTTTATCGATAACTCCCCGAATCTTCTTGGTCATCTGGGCAGCCGCTGTTGCAAGCGCCATCACAGCAGATATACTTCCGATTACTTCTGTCATGTTGGTTGTTCGGACTGTCGTGGGTCCGAGCTCGAAGCTGGAAGAGTTGGGGGTTTTGAAATTCAAAAGGAGGTCCAAAGTGTTGCACAGGATAGTATACACTCAGCCCCGGTTGGCTGCGCCTTCAACATATTACACTTGCTGAAGGCTGCGTCAAGAAGCAATTTCGATTCAAAGGCACGTGATTATTTCAAGAAGGACCATCAGCATGTCGTACAATTTATGGCTGGGAAGTTGGAAATGTTTCACTGGCAATTCTTCTGCGTACTATCAGCCCTGATGAACTACTTATTGTGGGACGTTAGTCCAGTATTAATAGAGTTACAGTCGAGCACTCGAAGTTTATGCGTTAGAACAGAACGGGACCCGATAAGTACCTCGCCGGGCAGGAGTCTTAAGTTTGATTTGATCTATAACCCATTTCATCATATCGCGTTCGATAGGCTCAAGATAAAATCAATCTATTGTGGATTTCCTACCCACTGAACACTAGATATATGTCTGCTACGTCATCTGTGAACACCTCACTGCAAGTCAGTACATCTGCAACGAACACCTAGATGGGAAGTTAGGCGGATCTCATAAGGGATTGTGGGTTAGGGGGTGATAATTTATTCATGACTAGCATTGTCCAGTACAAACCAATCCGCATATCACTACCGAACTAACTTGTACGCAGCTTGAGGCTGAGCACGTGGAAGGTATTGTAGGCATTGAATGAGCATTGAGCAATGGAATCTGCTCGTCGGGTACTAGCAAGAAAGAGCGACATTGAGGATGCGAGCGGATGGAGGAGGTGGTGGAACTTGAAGGTGTTTGAAGCTGGATGGTGATAGATCAATGATCACCTAATGTATCATATAGGTGTGGTTAGGAAACGACGGGCAAATACCACTTCATCCGTGAAAGAATACCATTGACGGGTCAACTCGATCCACGGCTAGATCCGCGAATAGTTTGTAAAGCCTTCCTAGCTATATGCCTTCCTTCTTGTCAACCTTCGCCTCGTCCTCGCCTCGTCCTCGCCCACCAACTCCTCCTTTTCGCCCTTCTCATAACCAATCCTAAACACAAGCACTCGCACGACGTGGAGAAACGAAGTGGAGGAAAGATACTGCCCATAGTCCCACACGCAGTATCACTCGTCTCTAGCAATGCGCGCGACGCTTAGTTTGCTAGCCTAAAAAGGGCAGGAGGTATGTTTGATTGAAATAGTCCTACTGGCGTAGCAGCGGTCCGAGGCTATGATTGGAAGTGCTATTATAGTTCTCTGCTTCTTGCAGTTGTAGCTTCGAACGTGGTGCACCACAATTCGAGACTACCCTAGTGTTGATATGGTCCAATTACCTAGGTACTTATTGCGAGGCACTAAGGCTCCTTGTGATGTTAAAATCATGCCATCTGCTATAATCGCATCTCGTGGTAGAATTTTAAAGCACGACCAGTAGACGCGTGCCGGCACTTATAAGCACTCGCTTCGGGTCGCCCAATAAACAAGCTCACAAGTGTGACTACGTTCGAGACTACTCACAAGTACTGGCTGTAAAACTAATCTAGAATAATACGTACTCGGACTATATATACAATGAGGAGCATACAGCCTTAGACGCTATGATTCAATCTCAGGAATTCAACTAGCTAGTTTCCATGCCATCCTTATCCCTTGGTCCATATCACCGACATGTATTCGCTGATACGCAGGCTGTGGTCCAAATCCAAATTCCAGGCTCCAAACTGGTTTCAAACATTGGGAAACCCTCCAATATGTCCACCATAGAAGAAGAAACACACCATCTACCCCAAAGACTTCCTTGTTCGACAGTTCAGGCTAGTGGTCTTACGTCTATCGGCTTCCATCAGCACTATGTATATGCAATAAACTGGATTTCCATTTTGGATGGTGATAATTCATGATCGGTCTGATGTACCCGAAAATTCTTCGCTGATGTAGAAGATGGCTTGTTTATCATGATGGGCATTGATGGTCGGATGACGAATTGTGACTGAGTCTGCCTTCGGCCTTTCGGCGAGTGCCTCTTCCGAAGCAGTGGCGATCCATGTATAACGCGGCTTAACTTAGTAAGCTGTGATAGAAGCGAGCCGAAAAGCCGAGAGGCGGGGAGCGGTGGCGGGGGCGGGGCGGTAGAGAGGCCGATGGGTTAGGGGAAAATGGGATCGACAATATTAGCTGGGGGTTTAATAGCAGATCCCCTATAGACGAAGTGTACCCTGACACTGAGCGATTTTAGGTTGTATACCTTACATTTAATCCACCACTCTCCTACAAGAGTTGACATTCACAAGAGTTGACATTCACAAGAGTTGACATTCCAATTTGTTTGGTTCTCAGACTCTCGGTAGGTGGAAAGTCAATAAATCTCTTCACTGAGTACGTACGTACGCCACTAGCAGGTTTTTCCGGGGCCTTTTTCCGACCCCATAATCCCCACTGTCGGCTTCAATTTCCGCACCACGGAGTACCAGCTTTCCACTCATTTTTCCCCACTTCTCTGCAGGGTACATTGCGTTAGTGCTGGTTTTGCAAGACATTGGACTGTCTAAGTTTGGTTTTTCGCCACATCGCTAGGTCTCGACGTGAATGGGCCAAAATCGCTTAACGGCCCAGTCTTCATCACACGCCAGGACTTGTGGCCAGTGCTGTGGCCACTCTCCAATGAATCTTCATGCATGAGCTCCTCTCTCATATGCCTTACCGGCGGGGTTCTGGAACCGCCGCTAACAGAAATGTGTTTCATTCATATCAGATCACTTGGTAGAGGAAACCCGCAGCGTATGCGGGGAAAGACTCGATATATACAGAGAATCTTCGGGTATATCTTCGGGTATGCCGGTGCCACTCTTTGCCACCATTGCCACCCACTCTCGCTATTAGACATTCAATATAACGGAAACAAAAAAGTAGTGACAGGAGTGGGACTTGAACCCACGCTCAGTTTCCCGAACCAGGAATTCCCTATTAAGGTAACCTTAACCTGGCGCCATAACCAACTCGGCCATCCTGCCTATAAAACATACTCTAAATAGGCACAATATACTTAGTTACTGCTAATACGGTAGGATGCCAGTCCTCTGTCGCTGTTGTACCGGTAGACAGAGAGGTATTGGGTAAACAGATCCCCTGGCGTAGAAGAGGGTATGCAGAGCTAGCACTTGGCTTGGAAGCCCCAACTAGGCCGTGCGGGTGATGAGCTGTGACGCACTTCCAGAAACGTTCCTTATCACATTCTTGAGAATGCTGCGCCATCCGTAATGTCCAGTAAACGCTCTCACATGCTTTTAGGGCGAGTCTGAGGCTTACAAGTGCCCCTGAATAACGACTTAGAGATCTATATTCAAATCCTAGGCAACAAGCGAATTGGCATTAGTGTGGGCTCAATTAGAATGTGCTCGAGTTGGGCAGAACAAGAATGTCCAAGAGTAGACCCTGAAACAACTCGAACATAATGCCCTAGGTAAGCTACGCTATTGGCTGTCTGCTGAAAAGTCTGGTGTCTTGGCTGTAGGGATAACCAGACGAACTTATAATATAAAAGATAGTAGCTACTTAACGGAATGGTGGATTACGTTCTTGATTTCTGTAGGGTGGGGTGGGGTGGGGTGAACGGGTCAATTACAGCTACGAACTTACTCGTGAAAGTGGTCTTAATTGTGCTGGTTGGTTGTTGATCCCAGGGATATCGAGCTATATCTGACGTTTCCATCAGAGTAGCCGAGTATCCACTAATGCTCGACATTTGCGATTATCACGTCGAGGATCCCCTGCGGTGGCAAAATTGCCGCATAGCTCTGTAAACGGACTAAAGATTCCAAAGGTTGCAACTGCGTAGCTGAACCTCAGCTCCACACCCCGCCCCCGCCAACCGGCCACCAAAGCAGTGATCCTTTTATCATGATTAGCGACCTATAGACCAGAACCGCTTCATCAATATACTCACGCCCTACACTAGCTGGCTTGATCCCACGCGGTACTAGGCTATCCACGAACCGGTTCGTGATCTGCGGAGTGATGGGATATGATGTCGTTACATTGTTTGGTAGGCGGAGTTCATCAATATATTAGTAGGGTTCACGAGCGTACTTGCCACCCTGTTGCCACCACCAAAGCACGAGTTGGTGAGAATTTTGAACCTGCTCGGCTCGTGAACGGCACTATCCCCTGGATCGTAACGGTTCCCGGCCCATACGGGCCGCCCGCGCAACCACCTCACCACACGTCCAAAAATGGTCATCAGAGGCCATCCTTTTTATCAAGTCTTCTTTAGTAGCAAATAAAAC
>Ga0307512_10001480_pt1 | contig 33114 bp, 28 predicted proteins | sample 14_EM_MG_FD_200267 | JGI IMG/M metagenome (GOLD analysis project Ga0307512, IMG submission 200267) | Populus trichocarpa ectomycorrhiza microbial communities from riparian zone in the Pacific Northwest, United States - 14_EM | ecosystem: Host-associated > Plants > Roots > Unclassified | place... | reverse complement strand
CTAACCTGAGTTAGAGTTAGCTCGCTTTCAAACAAATATCCTTGAGGCTCAAATCTAGCAACAAACCATACCCCCTAAAGCATCATCGAGATTCGTCAGAACACTGAGCATTTCTCAAATATGGTCAACACTCACCGGAAACATGTTAAATGCTTTATCTGCAAAATGAAATTATGCAACGAGAACCAACTGGAAGCTCACTATCAACAATATCACCCAATATTGATGGATGAAGGGCTATTACCCAATTGGATTCTACCACCTGCAGGATTCCCTCAACCTGAGCCATCATGGTTTGACTACAGTAGGTGCACCTGAATGGCCGTCGACAAGCTGTCAATTAATGATCTACTCATAGACAATGTACCAGGTGCACCACCACCGGAAGATACTCCCAACGAAGAACCAACAGACCCTCTGCAGCCTGATCTCACCTGTACCCCTGATCCAACCAAGACAAAGACTCATAGGCAGGTAGTTGGAGTGGAAAATGCGGGGGGGAAAGCATATGGCAAAGCAACTGGATTGTACAACAAGCATCGCAAGTACTCAGAACAATGGAATCCATGGCATCCATTTCGGTCCGCACACAACTTTCAGCAAGCTCAATCGTTTAGCCAGCAAACGAAAACCTGGATAGATCAACATCTCAGACAGGGACTGGACAACATCAAAATCGGATCTTTCCAATCTGCAGATGCCTTGCACAAACTCCTCTCTGAACTCGATTTCGGGCTCGGCGATGATAGTTGGATTGACGATGACTCACATATCTTTGGAACATTATACTACAGGGATATTTTGAAATATATCCAGTTCCTCCTAGCACATCTTCCTTTTCAGGCACACCACGATTTCGAACCGGTGCGCCTCGCAGACTCTGAGGGTCGTCGAATCTACAGCGAGATAAACACGGGCGATTGGTGGTGGGATACACAGGATCAACTTCCTGCCGGAGCGACGATTGTGCCAGTCATTTGTGCATCCGACAAGACTCACCTGACCAATTTTTCTGGCGATCAGCATGCTTGGCCGCGATATCTCACGATCGGTAATATTCGAAAAGATATCCGCCGTTCACCTAAAAAGCGCGCCTGGATTCTCGTTGGCCTGATCCCATGTCCCCCGAAAGGTGCCAAGAACATTGACGAAGCCTGGCATTCCGCGGTTGGAATTGTGCTGTCTCAACTTAGGCATCTTGACATCACTGGCCCCAGCTTGAAATGGCATTGTACTGATGGATTCCAGCGACAATGTTACCCGCTGTTAGCTGCTTGGGTCGGAGATTATCCGGAACAAGTCAAGGTTGCTCAAGTCTCATATGGCTCATGTCCGATGTGCGAAATTCCTAAAGGTGCGCCGATGGGGCATTCATCCTTTCGACCACACGATAACTCAAGAGACCAGCATATTTACTCGGAGCTACTGGAGGACAACAATATTGATGCTCTGCACACTCTAGGTGTCCACCCAATCCGCAACCAGTTCTGGCAATACCCTCTCTTCAATGTCTATCAGCTTTGGCAGCCTGATGAATTGCACCAGCTGCTCCTGGGTTTAGTTAAAGACTAATTGCACTGGCTAGTCAAATACCTGAAAGCGAGACACATCAAGGATCAATTTGACAATCAATTCACAGCAGTGCCACGATATCCCGGCCTCCAGCACTTCACTACACCATTCGATTCATTGAAAAGCGGCACCTGGCAAGGTAAAGAGATCCGTGGAATGATCAGAACACTGGCTGTGAATTGCACTCCAATTCTTGTCTGCTCCAAGGACGACGGGAAAACCGCGGCAGAAACCGCCTCCGATGAAATGGTAATGGGAGCAGCGTGGGCATTATGTGAATTCTCTCTACTTGTTAGCCAACAGAATCACTCTGATCTATCCCTCAACGCACTTGACATTGCACTCAAGCAATTTTACCAGAAGAAAGGTGTTTTTCGAGAACAGAAAATGTTGAAGTCTGTGAAGGCCAAAGCAGATGACCTGTTGGCAATGGAATCCCATCAGTTACACGAACAAATGATTCATAAGATTCGTGCCGCAATGGAGGCCCTTGTGTATGGGGCTGAAAAGGTTTCCTCAACAAAACCCAGGCAATTTCAGGTGCGCCTGAATAGAGCCCGGCAAGCAGCAACCACTTGGTCAGATGCCGATTGTCAGAAGGCAATCGAGCGATTGGAGCGCGAAATCCATCAAGTGACACCTGCTAAAGGCAAGCTGTTCGATAAATTATTCCAACATGATGAGCGGCAACTATCGCAGGAAGTCGGGACCAAAGGAACCGGTCCCAGAAGCAAATTCGCCAAACAACCTGCACTAATGAAAACTGCAGCCGAAGACGAGGTTTATGGGGTGGCAAACATGACCGCCGACAAGCGACTGCAATTTCAGATCCGTCTATCCGATGCTGAGACAGATGCCACAACCTGGAGCTCGGCTGATACGGAGCGCATCACTAACCAGATGGGGAGAGAGATTTACGGCATCACCTCGAATGAACAGAAGCGATTCAAGAAGGAATTCTCCATCCGCATGATCGAGTTTGAAGCTTGGTGGGAGACAATCGGCATTCAGGCGCTCCGGAAAACCATTGAACAACGTGTAATCCATCTCGGATATCCAAAGATGCATCTTGTGAGCCATATATCAGAGTCAATTCGCCTAATGGGTTCCGGTGACAATTTCACCACTGATATTTCTGAATGGCTACATATCGCCAACGTGAAAGAGGGATATCGATCTAGCAACAAAGTCAATTACATTCGACAGATGCTTAAGCATAATGACCGGTGTACCGGTCTTGACCATATGGAGGAGACATTGTCATATTTTGCACTCGAAGGTTGGTACGATGTTGACTCCGGAAAAGTTTTCAACATACTGTCCGCTACTGATAAATGGCGAAGTACACGCAGAGCCCATCTGTTCCCGCTCCAAACAATTCAAGACAAGCCCATTATCCGCCCTATAACACAGCAGGTATATCATTTGAGAGAAACTCATGTCCGTGGAGTGTGCAGAAGTATCACATTAACCTCACTCAGAGATGCATCAGAAGATTTCGGAATTCCCAACTTTGGACAGTTATTTCGTGCTCAAATTGAAGAGGACTGGGGACCCGAAGTTTGTGAACTCGTGCTTGGATATGATCAGAATGTACTCATCGACAGTATATTGATTAAACTCCAGAATGGGATATTGTACTACCGTCAACCATTTCACAACCCTACTTCTGTTGAGCGTCTGGGACTTGATTGCAAGGTAGAATATACCCACGCCAACCAAGGGATCATGCCTGAAGCTCATAACATCTGGGTCCAGTATACGCAAAGTGAAGAGAATGACCTCGATAACCCCTTCCAAGGTCGAATTCCTTGTTTTCCCGTATTAAACTTCAGCTGGACTCCCCCGAATCAGATCCTCCAATTTCAGGAGCGCCTGCCAGCCGTCAAAGCCATATCGACGTTTTCCAAGAGGTGCAAAAAGACCCAACAATGGGTATTACGTCCTCAAGCTCAAGAATACGCAGTGGTGATTCCAACAAAGTACAAAGATCTTCATGGTTGGGCTGATTGTGTTGACAGGTTCATCCGGGTGGTCAAACAGACGAATACGATGCATATTGTACCCGTTGGAGCAATAGTTGGACCAGCACATTTGGTGTGGGAGAATGCTGCATCGGGCGGCATCGATTGCATATGGCTTATAAATAATCATGTTGATTTAGATACGTACTGGACTGTACATTAATTAGATTAGAATGCCTGATTCAGGTGTATAGGTGTGAGATAGTTTATCGAATTGTACTATTCGATATAGACATTATATATTATCACTCCCGGAGAGTCTGGGTCCAGGTGCGCCGATATGGTCCTGGCGACGAGTGTCATAATCCCAGCAGCTCCGAAATTTTGCTAACTTAAAGGCATGATTTTATAGCATTCTGAAGATGACTTCATACTCTGTAGAATATTCTTGTATTCTATTCCGCAACTTCAGGAGCATTGAGGAGCACCTAAAAGTACGTCTCAGAGCACTTGAGAAGCACATCATTTTGCATTCATCCTGTTCGGGAGCTTCTGGGAGCTTCTGGAAGGATGGGTGTGGCTGTTCAGAATTGCTGAGTCGTTGAGTTATGACTTCCGAACCATTTTTCATTTTGCTGATGTTGTTAACCAAGTATGGTTGAATCTGCAGCTTGGTCTAATCTACTTCAACTGCTTTGTATATACAGCAGCTGGATTTAAATTGTTAGACTGAGTCTTTGTAGAGTACATCATCATGTGGCTGTGGGTTAGGGCTGCTAGCTGCTATATATGCTCCATGTCATCTCAAACATAAACTCAATCAATCAAACGTCTTGACAGGTTCAGCAGAATAGATCATGCACAGTGGTGTGACTCCAATCCAGATACCATTTTCGACCACTGCCAAGCATTCAAGGCCCAATTGTCAACCTTCATATGAATGTGGCCACAGAATCTCGAATTAGTTGCCCATGCATCCGGAATCAGTATACTCTAAGGACTGATGACAATGATTCAATAGTGTAAACAATCCTTCCTCTCGACAAAATCTCACTTAACTGCTCAGATAGCTGCAATAACTGTGATGGTTGTAATGGCCGCTAAGGCTGTGGTAGCAGCGGGGTTGAGTTGTATGGGAATACTACATTATGGCAACCGAATCACATGTCGACAGGACATGTCCAGAATGAGTATGGAGCCCGGTTTGGCCTTGATTACAATGATGATCAGAATGTATTGGAAGCAACTTCGTAAAAAGCTCCACCAGTGGCACTGTGAAGGACAGATCTATATACAGTATGGCATTTGGATAGTCTAGAAGAAGTGGGTGAGCAATAGACTGGGGATTCTTGGAAGATATCAGAAGACACAAACTAAACCCCTGGGAAGTGCTGAGGTTCATCCGCCAGAGGAACCCGCTGGGTATGTGGTATATCACAACAGACTTGAGAGACCTTCCCTGGCAATTCTTGCTATTAATTCACAACATCTGTGGACAACCATTCAGCGAAGACAAGGAGGCATTATTAGGTGCTAACCAGTGTTTACGTTCAACTCTTAACCTTCAGTGAATACAATTACATTCCTCCACCCTGGAGGCAATGTACAGAGATCTACGATCAATGGGAATTGGTTTTCCCAGGGCTGCCTGAGACAGAAGAGTATCCAATTTGTGCGACAGTGATGGCAAAGCATGTCTAATTTCAACACCAATACCTACAGCGACACATACGCTACTACTGAAACATCTACTACCATTCTAGAGATTAAGAATATCTGGGTTGAAATTGTGAACAATGATCAACAGTTTCACTGTGTATGTCAAGCTGAAGTCAACATCAGTGCGGGGAAGTGTCTGCTTTTCAAACACCAACACCAACAGCACCCATCATTGGGACCACAATGCTGTGTACAGAAATAGAAAATAATCCCACCACACTGTGTGGCACCTTTGGAGGAGTAGTTGACTGGAAGTTCAGACAGTTGAAACTGACAGCACAATCAACTACTGAGTTTCCACATGTCTCAAAACTGACGCCTCCAACAGCCTGAGTGGAAGAATGGTCATTGTTAAGGAGCACAGCACATCGCAGTGTAAAATGTCAGTGTTCTGTGGAATCTCGGTTTGTGTTTTGTCTATGGCTCAGTGTTTATGGATATGATAATTGCCTGGAGGAACATTGGACCGAGTCTTTGTAGAGTACATAATCTTGTGGCTGTGGATCAGGGCTGGCAGCTACTAGATAGACAATGTGTCATCCGAGCATTGGAGGAAATCATTGAATTATCTTGCCAGATTTGTCACAACAGAGATAAATTAGTTGGCAGATAATAACACTAATATGAAAGCTTATATTGTACTATATGGCTTTTCTTAATATTTTTAACACTAACTTTGCAGTCTACTTTCATGTTCTTGATCTGAAGTATATTTCAAATGGCAGGATTAGTAGTACATTAGTCAGAATTTTGAGTTCAACTTTGAATTGGCAAATTCCAACATGGTGTTCAAGCTCCAAGAATAGACACCATGATGAGTGTTAACAACAGGTCTGGGTTACCTGGCAGCGGTCCAGGTTTGGACAGAAAAACTGGGTCGGTTCGGTTCCAGACCCATGCAAAAACCTGACCTGCTCTTTCTTGTCTGGCGAAACCCAAACCCTGTACCTATCAACCCGCAGGTTTGGCTCGGTTTGGCCAGACTGTTCGGTTCCAATCTCTGGTTCTGCCTTTCACGTTGCACTATTTATTATCACATTCAGATATGCTACTATTAATCACAGATTATTGACTTTGGTACATCGCTGTCTTTTTTGATGTATCGGCCACCTTAATGATCAAACAAAACAGAGACATGATCCCTACCCGATCCTTGAAGTGACGGTCAACAGAGGGTCAATGATTGTCGGTTATGTATTCTGTGTAATCCCATGGGCGATCGGTTGCAGACAGCCATCAACAATGTATTGGCCACCTGTATAATTCAAAGAGAAAGCGAAACACTTCCTGCCCCAGCTTGAAAGTGAGCGTCAATGGAGCGTCAACACTTGTTGGACTTGCATCATGGTTAATCATAGCGCAATGTGGCCGTTATTGTATATATCCATTGTTTTGATTGTTTTTGTATGCTAAATGGCCCATGAACCTTTAGGGGTAGCTTTGTAAATGAAATAAGCTGTTACTGTTCCAAATGCTGTCGCGGAAATATCCTTTGCTTATCTGCCTATCTAGGTTGCCAACTCCTTGTTTATGGATGTGTGTGATCAAGCGTCACTCACATTAACGAAAATGCAAGACCACAAATCATTGACGCTCCGTTGACACTCATTTTCCTGATGCGGCAGGGAGGGTATCGCTATCTCTTTTGCCCATAATGGTGGCCAATAATTCCTTAATAACTGTCTCCGACCTATGGTCCGTCAGATTACCCAGCATGCAAGACCCACAATTGTTGATGCTCCATTGATACTCATTTCCAGGATGGGGTCGGGAGCATGCCACTATAGTTATTGCCACTGAAGGTGGCCATTACTTCGATTGTGTATAACCATGGCCATATCAATCGTTATTTACCTGACTTACAAGACCAAAAATTGTTGATGCTGCGTTGACGCTCATTTTGCCACAGGCGTATCTGCAATATGCGATCAGTTGATTTGGCATAGTATATCATTCACATCGTTTTGGGAACCTTTCTATCATTTTCAATGTACTTTCACCTTCATCACTACATTGTTCATCCATAATACGTATAAATATATCCTTTAAAATTCACTTTACAGTGTCGGCTAATTGTAGATAATAATACACACAATAATCCCATTCCATTCGATTAATGCTGGTCCTCACATGCAGGTTCGGTCAATTGGCAGCTCACATCTCCAAAATGAATGTTAGCTGCATTACCACACAGCAGACAGTGTACTAACGAGTGGATGTTCCTTCATCAGTCAGCATATCTGGATTATGATCTTTATTGTGCTGGCTATCCTGGGCATATGCATCAAGATTGCAAAACTGAGCTGTCGGAAGAGGAGCGGGTGAATACACCACTCCGGGTGGCAAATTGTCAATTTGGGATCATTGGGCACCATCATTGTCACCGGGGGGCGCAGCTGGCGTTCCGGGCCGAGGTTGAGTCAGTTTTGATCTCCGCTGTCTGAGTCAGTCGGGCGGAGGTGCACCCTCACCATTGCGCCTCCAGCGTCTCTGCAGAATCGTTGCGGTGCCATTTAGCCAAGAAAGGCAGCTGTCCATGTGGTTTTGATGATGAATAGCTGGGTATCTTTCTATCGCAGCCTCCACCGTTTTATGTCCAGCAAAGACAACTCCCCACTTCTTCTCTTCTTGGACTTCAGCAGGAGGTTTCTTCATCAGGTATTGCATTTCCTCTATTGCTGTGCCCCAAAACCCTCCATTGGCAATTTTGGACATATTCAAGGCCAGGCGCATGTCGGACAGTTACAGCTGTACCCGACCTCCTTGCCTTGCCATTGTAGCAGACATGTCGAAAACCTAACAGAAATTAGTCGCTGTATTTCACAATGAGATTCAGCTGCTACCTCAACCATATATGCTTCCCTAGCCTTGTCTAAGGTGATTGAAGCCTGTTGTGTCCACGCTCAGGGATGCTTATCATGAGATTCGTCTGCGAACATCCCAGAGCTGCCAACAACATGGTGTTTGATCTTGCGGATTGTGTGGACAAATGGCTTGGTTGACCTTGGAGGTTTCCTGGTGTGGGCAGCATTAAACTGGTCACGTTGCTCTCTACCTATACCCTCTGACCTTCATATGGTTAGTTGACAGCCGTGTACCACGACATGGATATACTCACATCCAATTACATGCTGCATCATAATCTTGCCGGTTCCAGTCTTATGGACGATTTCAAATATGCATATGGGGTCATATTGTCAGTGGCTACATTAGCAGCGTCACGATGGACTAACTGCTGTCTGCGTTGTTGCTCTGGCCCAGCGAGTGATGCATTGGATGAAGCGCCCATCGATTGGCTTGATTTGGATCCACTCTCACTTGGCTGACAGATTGTGTAGCCATGCTTTGCTAGTGTGGAATAGGAGAAGAAGATGATAACGAAAAAAAGTGGGAATTCCTGAGCAATATCTAGTTAGCTTCAACTCAGAATGGAGTATGTAACAGCCAACTTGCCTGTTCTACTCAAGATGAATCCTGTTGTGTATGGCTGCAAGTTGCAGGGGTTTCACACTGTCCCGCAATTTGCAGTCAGTCAGTGCAATGTTGTTTGTTCATTGACAGGGGTAAATAGAGGTGTTCGACAGCCGAAATCTCATGATAATCAGATATACAGGGAAATCTTTCGAGGGAAAGGACATCTGGTGAAGTTTGTCATAAAAAATCCATGCGATATTATATGAAAATCACGCTAACAATCAAGTCAGGTTGTATGGTAAGGACAACTATTCCCATTTTAGTGAAAGTCAAACGCAGATTGTGCTTTGTTCAAGCTGATCATACCTACCAACCTTTACATAAAAGACACAGCTTGCCTCCATACTGCCCATATCTTGCAACATCCAACATCTCATCCAACAACAAAGTCAACCCAATGTACAATAGTCAATGCTCCGACAACAAACTTTTCACTGCTGCCACAGGGGAAATACGGCCACACAACACCGTGTTCCACACAACACCATCATCAAGTGACTCATGGCAAGAGCGGCTTCTGAGTAGCAAGAGTCTGAGTGCTTGGAGCATTGTGAAGCTTGTTATCCAAAAAGAAGCTTGCAGTGGAGAAACGACGAGGAACGCACTTTGAAAGCAAAGAAGAACCAGAGACATGAATCGAGGATCATATTGAGAGAGAAACCGCTGTGGCAAGAAAGTGGGTTGAAGATGCAGAGACAACGATTAATCAGGAGCAGGAAGATATGAGGGAAGCTGAAACCACGGGATTGACAACCAGAAAGCTCGAGATAATGTTTCCACAGATGTTCAATGACATCAGAGCAAGTCTGAGCAATCGTGCAAGTTCCGACGATCAGGAGGATGTGGTAGAAGAGGATGATTAAGATACAGAGGTGGGTGAGCTGAGCACAGATTACGTACCCAGCTGGGTGATGGGCACAATCTCCAAAGTAGTACAGCAACATATGGAGAGGTTTTGGCAGAAACAGATGAAGCTTGACAAATTGAAACAACCAGGATGGGGGGATGCAGCAGACTACATCTGTGTAAGAGATAAGAAGTACGGCATGACCGAATTGAGATTTCCGGTCGTCGTCAAACCGCACACAGATCATGTTGCAACTGCTCCTGCACTCACATCATTTGGAGAGCTTACAGAGTGTCTTCATAGTGTCTCCAGAATATTGGAACTGCCGCAAGGGACTTCTCGACCTGGAAGTAGTCATATCAAGCTAGGTTCCATCAAGCCGGAGTCGAACAAAGGCATAGCGGGTCTTCTGCCCAACACAGAGGCCGATTCATCACACATTCAGACAGCGAAGCCTGTTCAACCCGTAAGCATTGACCCCTGCATGTTGCCTCCTCAGCTAATTGGCATATAGCAATTGGTTTCGGATGAAGCAATGGTGAAAGCTCCTGCGTCCCAGGATGAATAGATAGGCAAATTATGTGATACAATATTGTGTCTGTGCATGTCCAAGGGTCGTACACACCATGCGAAAGTTCTAGAATCCAAATCAGGCTGTACAACGACCAAGAAACTCGATATCATTATACCTGTTACTGTCAAGTGAGAAAGCAAAACCTAAATTAGTGAAGAAATTTACTACCAAAGCTTGAGTGAGTGATGCCATAAGAGTCATAGAAGGAGCGGTCAGTGCTCAACACAAATCTGTCTGCATGATGACTGTCATGCAGCATTCATCCATGTATCCAACTGCATAACAATCTGTACAGACCTGGTGCACATAGTTGAGATTTTTGAAATTGCTTATGGTACGTCATGCAAATCGAGGAGAGGGAGCTGGATGACGAACGGGTAACATGTAGGGCTATATTAATGAAATCCTGGTGGAAAGATCTAGATGCTGTAAATTGCCAGCCGAAAGCAGGTAAATTTGAGTGTGCCACATCATCCATCAGTTATATAATGTGGATAGTGGTTGATTCGAAATTGACAGGCCACCAAGCTTCTGGATGCAAATGACCATACCGAGAAACGCGATATTGGCTGTCAAGTTTTACTGTATGATTTGTAGCATACAATTATTCAGAGTACAAAGAATGTCTGGATGTGTTTAATGTGAGTGTCAATGGAGTGTCAATGATTTTTAGGCTTACACTTTCGGCAATCACAGGGCTGCATTGTCCCATCCTTCCAAAGTAAATGCATTGGTTGGCATTATAGCTAGAAAGTGCAGCGACACGCTCATTGCTCCATCGTAACAATGAGTGTCAATGGAGAGTCAACCATTTTTGGGCTTGCATGATGCGCAATCCAAGCGCTGTGCGACCACAGTAACCGATAATCGAACTATCGGCCGCAGTGGTGAAATGGTGGAGCTCGAAGGCAGAGAGCCCATCATGAACACTCCGCCGCCCCTCTCACGACATTGCAAAATGAATTCGTGAGAGGCAGCAGTTCAACCTCAAGGAGGATATGAAGAGTGAGACATCATATGATACTACCTGGCCGTGAGGATCCACGCAATGACATGGATCTACAAAATTTAGGAAAGAGGGAGTGAGATCCAAAGTTGGGAAAGATAAAGTGTGTAATTCGGTGTATGATAAGATGATATGGTGGCTATCTACCCCAGAGTCTCCCGAATATATTCTCCCGGTCGCCCAGTCTATCTCCCTTACCCCTGAAACTGCATACACCCCAATCGCCCAGTCCGTCTCCATCATCCCTGTATCTGCCCACACTTGCCATTGCTCATTCCTCTGCCAAGCTGAGTGGGGGTGGTGGTGAGAAACAGATTTTCCTGCCACAACTCCTCCCTCACCCTTTGTGCGAAGCCCAATTCTCCGCTTCCATCCCATATAACCTTATACCCAAACTCGGAAGAACATATGCATAACATATACCCAAACTCACAAGAACATACAAGTAACATAAACCTAATGGAAAGAAACCGACGTAGACCCAGAAGCCAACCATGAATCGAAAGGAAAATCATACACAACCTGACTCGTTGCGCACCAGCTTTCTCCTGCCACCCTCCATATCTGCCTTCGGTTTTCCTTAACCACTGGTGAAGTATGAGATGTTGCCAAGCCGAGTATCGAATCCAACAATTCTCTCAGAAATCGCATATACAACTGCCGTGAATTGTGCCCAGGATTCTTTAAATAACGCGGGGTCTTCATTCACTGCCTGTTGGATGATCAGTACGGATTTGTTCTCAATATTTGTCTCGTGGTGTGCCAAAATTGTCATCTTGTCATCCAACATTCTCTTGGAGTCGGGGTCGAGGCTGAGCCATTCAATGAAACAGCTCATGTATTCTTCATCCTCAGTGATGTCGTTGTTGAAACTGTTACTTTGGCTGCTGGGAGTGGCAGGCCAGTCGGGCTATAGGGTGCCCTTCTGCTTAGGATGGGTAGGCTTTTCTGGGGTTGTACCGGCATCTTTCCTGGTGGGTGCTGGCAGGGTTGTTCTAGCCTCTTTCTTGTTGGGAGTTGATGGAGTCGTACCGGTCTCGTTCTAGGTGGGTGCTTGTGGAATCGAACGGAGTCTTTCTCGGTGGGCGCTGGTGGGATCGTTCCGGCCACATCCTTGGCTGCGGCTGGCGGGGTCATACCGGTCTCTTTGTTGGCGGGCGCTGGTGGAACCGTACAGGCCTCTTCCTCAGCGGGAGTGCTGGTTCCATCCTCAAATCCATCCTTGGCCAGGTCCATCAAAAGCCCTCCAATGTTACTCCCATCCCTTTCCTTTTTATTGTGTGGTGGGGTTGGGGGTGGAAGCATCTTGCTCTTATCGGGGGATGGAGGTGGTATGGGTATGACATGGTTGGAAGGTGGTGTCCCCTGGTTGTCAGGCGGTACTGATGGTGAGATGATATGGAGTTGATTGGTGTGATCACAGTCATCCATGCCAGGGTAATAACTAATTGGCATTACAAACCCCCGGAACCATTTCAGGCCCATAGCTTCGTAGTCAATTACTTCTTCCATCTGATGCCAGACGTTATCAAACAACCTTTTAGCTTCCTGGAAGTCGGCGGAAGTATACCACTTGTTTGTTTTCGACTTCCAGTTTAGCTTGGGGTGACAATTGAGGTATGCCCAATTGAGACAGCTCTTCGCTAACCCAGAATCTCTAGATGTTTGATTGGCAATCGCGGTCAATCGCATCCACTTCTCACTTCCGCTGGAATCGCTTATGATTTCCTGGCATCAGGGATAGTGTTGCCAGAGGTCTCCCAGCTTCTTCGTTGCCTGAGTCTTCCTCTGCTGGACAGAGTGATGTTGCTATATCATCTCCCTTACCCTGCCGGAGCTGTCAAGAGCCTTAAGGCAGTTGCTGTATCACTTGTATTTGAACTTCTTCCAGTGAAGATTCCTCTCCGCAAAGTTCGACAGCCATGTGACCTGGGTATTGGCAGCATCGCTAATGTCACCGATGAGATCTTACATTTCGAGCATGAAATTCATTTGGCTTTGTAGGGGAAGCTACCGAGCAGCAATCTCCACTGCTTCTTGTAGCGATCCTACTCGCCTGTTGGAGAAGTTGTCATTGGTGAGTTCTGATTGTGATGGTGATGAGAGGGATACTGGAGAGCAATCGCTAGTGATGGTAGAGATAGCTGAGGGGGACTCATACGTAGAAATGGTCATGGTGTTGGCTGCAGTAGTGAGGGCTGCTGTGGTGAAGGCTTCAGTGGCGATGGCTGCGGTGGTGATGGCTGCGGTGGTGGAGTTGAGGCTGGTAGCGGCAGTAGAAGAGGTCAGGGATGCTCCGAAATCAATGCTGTAGCTGAGTGCTGCTGCGATGTCGTTGATAGATGTAAAGGTCATGTCGGTCATTGGTCATTGGTTATGGTTGAGATGGTGATATTGGGCACAGTCGTCGGTGTGCAGAGAGAGATGAATGGTACAGCATGGTTGTGGTCTTTCCTTAAGAACGGAGAGGGGAAGCTATTTACATACCTGGAGGGGTGCTTTGTGCCAGATCCTTCTTTGTCCAGTCTCTATGTGGTTCCCAATTTCCCTAGGATGCTCTTCTCAGTTCTCTGAACAACTTCTTCATGATTTCCCTTTGTGTTTCCCCACATGTACTTGGCGGTTGGGCATATCTTGGTCATGATTCCTGTTCTCGGTGGTCAATTTTCTGCCCACTCCTGCAATAGTCATGATCTGTATTTTCTTGCGGTCACTCCAGGGTCAGGGAAGAATGGTAGGAATTTTTCGTGTAACATGGGTGCAACTCAGCCAATAAGAATATTTCATCCCCTTCCATCTCACAAATCCACACAATTGTGTGGATTTGCGATATTCTCAACTCATGTCATTATGCTCCATGCAGTGGATCTCCTCCCCTCCTCCCTTCCTCCTCCCTTCCATCTCCCTCCATCTGTTTTTTTCATTATTGTTTGGATGGGAGGTCAGCCGGCACTGAATGTGTGGCATTCCATGCATCCAGTAGCTGTTTCATCTCACCAGATCCTCTGCCCATACCCACGAATGTTTCGCCCAGTCATTCCGCATTCCGAAATACATATATCTTCCTTCTCTATATTTTGGGCCTGCTACTGCCTCCAACTGAAATTCCTCAAATTTCTCCTGTTCATTCTCTTGTCTGGTGTTAGGAGTACTAATTTCGTGAGCACCGTGTATGCCTTCATTGCGTGTGAAGAACTTCTTGAGTCGACTACCATCTATCTAGCCCACAAGCTCTGCTCCATCTAGTACTGCCAGTCTATAGGTCCCCAGGCTCCGGGGTATATCTGCGACCCAGTATGGTACTCACCACCTAGCATCCAGTTAGGCGCCGTGAGACTGCTGCATCTTGGTTTCGTATATGAGGACAGAATGGGTAAATATGTTATCACCAGGTTGTACATGTTGCTTGACCAAGAATTGCACTTGGACAAATTTTATGGGAGAATATTGAGCGGTCGCATCAGAATATTTGATCACAAACAGAAGTATAGCCAGCTAATTGAATTATTCAGCACGATGTAACGAGTTTAGTAATATGCGAGTAACCCATGCAAGATGATGACCGGGCTCCACTTTGCCAACTGGCAGAATCTCAATCTGATTGAAAGGCAACCAATGAGTCCAAAAAATCATTCGTACAATTATCGATGGCCGCAGATCTTGACTTGACAATACATCATAATTAGTGTCAACCGAGCGTCAACAATTTTTGGTCATGTAAGCAAGGTAATTGTGAAGTGAATTGGTTACTGTTAAGCATAACCGATGTATTGGCTGCCTGTATAAGCAACACAGCAAGCGACAAGGTCACTGCGCCATTCTGAACATGAGTGTCAACTGAGTGTCAATGATTTTTCGCTTTGCATCTTGGGATATCTAGGCATTGATTTGTGGTACTAATTCAAATATGATGTATTTGGGGCCTTTTCAGGCAAAATGATGCATCATATCTGCGTTACCCCATCATGAAAATGAGCGTCAATGTAATGTCATTGATTTTAAGTCTTTCAGGTCAGGTAATTAAATAGTGATCTGGTAGTCGTTGTGCATAATGAATGTAATGGCAGCTTTTATGGGCAGAATAGAAAGTGCCACAGTGATTGCCCCATTCCGAAAATGAACATCAATGGAGGGTCAATGATTTTTGGCGTTGCAGGTTGGGTTATATAAGTGGTGATTGGTTGCAGACATCCATAAATGACATATTAGCGGCCTTTAGTGGCAAAAGGAATCGCAGCACGCTCCCTGCCCCATCCTGTAAATGAGCATCAACGGAGCCGCTACAATTTGTGGTGTTGCATCTTTGGTAATCTCAGTGTCGCTCTGTGGCAATATTTCATATTCAATGTAGTGGCTGCCTTCTCAGCCAAAACAGTGCACGATATCTTGGTTGCCCAATCTTGAAACTGAGAATCAATAGAAGGACAACAATTTTTGGTCTTGTATATTGGGTAACCAAGGCATTGTGCGGATATTTGAGCTCATAACAGAACTATTGACTGCCTTAGTAGTCCACAATGCAACTAACAAAGGAAAAAGCATGGATTTCAAACAATCAATATCGCAACCTGCAAAGCATTCAAAACGTCATTACTGGATGTTGAATAAGCGATTTTGATCAAGTACCATTATTATACAGCAAAATGAAGAGCATTATATTAATCTATAGATGGACCCGCTGGACAACCCGCTGACAAGCCGCCAAATTCAGGTGGGTTGGGAGATTTCTATCCTGCTGTACCCCAATAGACAATTCAGGAGTAAGGATAACCCGGATCCAGATCCGAAGCGCCGCTCCACAACTGTAGCCAACACACACCATGATGTTTGCATCACTGTTGAAGAATGGTGGCTGAAGCTGTTATATAGAAATTAAAAAATGACAACAAAGTTTATTAATAGAGAGATTAAAACGATACAGCAGAATACATAGGCTGAATTTAGTTTTATTTAAACTATCAGCCATCAACTCAAATACTTCTGCTATAACAAATCTCATAATGAACTCTGTAACCAATGGGTACAGCAATAGAATGATAATTTTGGATAGCTATACCTATTGTTTGTCAGTAAACTGAGATGAACATGCACAGATTGTAGATACATGTTTTTGTGTGATACACTTGGATATTTCATTAATTAAGCTAGAAAATAACATTGGCCCTGTATAGAATGTTGGTATTGCATATCACAGGGAGTATAAATAATACTCATGGATATTTTGAACTTATATAGAACTGTAAGCCCGTCCATTTTGAAATCAATAACAGCTATGAATGTCATATATCATTGTTTTGTATGATACAATACTTCCATAGTCACCACAAATGCACCATCTTTCAATCATGTTTTCCATTACATTATATTCAACATCATGCCATCACTATGAACATGATGGTACATACTTCCAAATGGAACTTTACACCACCTCTTGTTATCAAATACTGTAAATTAGTGTATAGATAACTGTAAAATGTAAATGATATCAAAACTGCTTTTGTAGCTTAGCGAGTTTGAACAAATGAAGTATTGTTAAGTCTTCATTTGAACATGCAGTATGCAGTGGCACATAGGTGAGAAAAGGTTTCCTGAGTATAAAGGTGAACAAGATGTCGGTTGAGGAATTTGAGGACAGCACCACCGCAGCACTAAGATAAAGGATTGGTGATATGAAATCTGTGATACAAAGAGAATAAGATATGGATCAAAATTAGGAAAACAGTGGCTGATATATTCCATATAACAAAGCTATAAATGATCAACATTATTAATGAAAATGAAAAGTATATGAATTGTTCAAATGAAGAGAATGATGATGAAGAAGAGGTTGAAGAAAGTAGTATATAAGAAGAGTAACTGAAATGATCTTGATAGGTCAATGGGAATGGTAACTGAAAAAAAAGTGGCATAGCTACTTAGTGTTTTATTAAAGTGGAAAAGACAAATGATACTACCAAAATATATTCTGAATATTACAGCTATCTACCATGTAGCATATTACACAAGGTACACCAAGGTTGAATTATCAATTCCAGTAGGCAATACTAACACTGTAAAGTTATTACCAGCAATAGCTTTGATATTTACCGAATCTGTGAAACCTTTTGACAGAGTCCACTCAACCTCACCATCATGAGCATCAAGATCAATAGGAACTGTGATGAGAACAGGTGAGGCTGTACAGAATCCACTGTACTAGCTATTAATACAACTGAATATAATACAAACAAATATTACGGTACATTGAGTTGGTAGGTGAAATATGTTGGTATATTGTCTTCTGTGGTAATCAGCATACAAAAATTAGAAGAGGAAGAAACTGCAATGTCAAATGGATTTCCATGAGACCAGAGAGCCATATCGAATTTATAGTCTGAGTATGATTCAAAACAGAACATTGTAACTCATTTGTTTTATATCAGTTTCGTAATATATTACAACAGCAAAATGTATTTTTGTCTGTGGGAGCCTCTGGGAGTAATTGGGAGTTGTAGGACCAGAATCCCAGGGTGGTCAAATCCCAGAGTTGACTGGACCAATGCAGTGGCCTTCAGGTGCACCTGGGAGCACTTGGGAGTGCCTGCAACAATCCTGGGAGTGCCAATGACAACCCCAGAAGCACCTGGGAGTCCTGGTAACTTGCCTGAGAGCACTGCGAACCACAGTCGAGCAGTCTGGGAATCACAACAACTTCTTTGGGAGTGATGTGGGTGCACCAGAACATCATAGCTACTATGTATTGTTTGACAATTTATAAAACTCGTGTATTCAGTTTGTAGTCTCATCTATTTATACATGTATCTATGTATCTAGGTATCTTTATAGCTACTCATCTACACACAGTATATCTGGGCTGGATGCAGGTGGTGTTTGAGAGCGATTCAAGGTGGGCCTGAAGATAATCATCAAGTGAACTCAGAGACCCACTTGGAGGCTGTGCTTGAGGGAGTTTAGAGATGCACTTGGAGGCCATGCTTGTGCAAACTTGGAGGCTGTAATTGACCGAGGTTGGAGAGGCACATGGGGGTCGATAATCATGCAAACTTGGAAGCCAGTATTTAGCGCGCTTGGAGACACAGTTGGAGGCCATAATACGGTGAACTTTGAGATGCACTCGGAGGTCATGATTCTGGCGATGCACTTGGAACCCGCGATTCTGCAAACTTAGAGGCCGTAATGAAGTGAGTTTCGATATATACTTCGAGGCTGTGACCGAGTGAACTTCCAGATTCACTCCCAGACCGTGATCGAGCATTTTCAGAGATGTACTTGGACGCCATGATCATGCGAAATTGGGAGGGAACATGAAGGGAGTCAACGGGAGGCGCACTGGGTGCTGATGAGACACTTTCTATTGGTTAGTTTACTCGCAACGGTGGGACCGTGAGAAGGTGACGTTACCGTTGAGCTCTCATGGAGAGCTGGCTAGTGTCAGTCTACCTTGGAGGGATTCACATGGGAAGCTGAAGCTACAATCAGGGGTCATTTCGTGATTGTGAGAATGAATGGAAGACAGACAATCTTGGGTGGATGCTGTACTTTGTGTATGCTGTACTCAGTGTTAACTCATGATCATGGCATGAAGAGATAGAAATGGATGACATAACATTGTATCCTGCAATGATGGTAGAGTTGTGGATGAGAGTGAGAGATAGGGGATAAAGATGACAACAATACGGACGATAAGAGCGGCTATGAGACATCAGGGATATAACTTACCTGATTGGCATTATAAGACCTCATGACAGTATAGTTACCCGTGGGATCGGGAGTTGTACCTTCAATATTGCAAATCATAAATTGATTTGCACACAACATTCTGTCAAGTCCCAGTTTCTCATGATGATTTCCTCGATCTCCTCTCATCTCTCTCTTTCTCATCCACTACTCTACCATCACCTAATAACATGAAGTGAAGTCATCCCTCTCTATCTCTCCATACCTTGATTATGAGTTAACACCTTGTACAGCATTCAATGAGTACTGCGTACACCAAGTACTGCATACCCCAAGTACTGCATACACTGAGTACTGCATACTCTAAGCACTGCATACAGTGCGTACTGCATCATCCCAAAATATCTGTCTCCTGCTCCCAGCCAGTCTCTCATCTCTCATCTCTCGGTGGACCTTATTGTACTCAACTCTCTACTTTCCCTCCATCACAAGTTAAACAATGAAATCGTCTCAGCTTCCATTGTGCCTTGCTCTCGATCTAAGGCCTCCAGATCGACCACCTCCAACTCCCCACCAATCATGTTTGATCTCAGCATCACATTGCATCTCCAAACTCGCTCGATCACAGCATGCAAGTGCATCTCTGATTTCACCCAATCTCGGCCTCCAAGTGCATCTCAAACCTGGCTTGTTCATGGCCTCCATCTGCATCTCCCAACTGGCTCGTTCATGGCCTCTGAGTTCATCTCCAACCTCGCTTTGTCATGGCCTCCAAGTACATCCCCCAGTTCACATGATCATGGTGTGGTGAAATGGTGGAGCTAGAAGTCAGGGAGCCTATCGTCAACACACCATCAAACCTCTCACGGCATCTAATGGGAATTCGAGTGAAAGAGTGGTTCTGGCTCACAGAGCATAACAAGATGGTCAGAGGATGTTGAGGGATATGCGGCCATGAGGAACAACACAAATTGCATGGATCTATGAAACCTCAGCAAGAGTGTGTTGGACCAAGAGCTGGGAATCATGGGGTATGAACTTTGTATAATGAGATCATGTCTATCTACCCAGGATCGGTGAACGATACACTCCCTGTCGCTCAGTCCATCTCCGTTATCCATTTATTGCTGTATGCCCCTTGCCGGCTTCCCCCTGCCAAATCGAATTTTGCAGGTGGTGACATGTGGAATTTCTCACCAAAATGGCCTCCGAGCGCATCTCTGAGTTCTCCCAATTGTTGTCTCCACGTGCTGCTCCAATTACGCTCGAGTGCTGACTGCAGCGAGACTGACCATATGTATAATATCTCAGCTGCTCTTGAATTCTGCCTCAGACCTGCACAGTGGTTGCAGGTGGTCCAAAATTTGACTATCCTATAAGTCAAATATTGTAGCATTCTGAATGCACCTCCATACCTGCAGGTGCTTTCAGGTACATCTGAGAATGTCTTTGCAGTGACTTAGAGCACTTTGCTTAGCACCAGGGGGGTCTGTGAGAATCTGGAAGTACTTAAAAGCACTGGTGAGGTTGACCGGAGTGTCTGGGATGTTTGGATGGGGCTTCCGGACCAATTCTCATTTTGGTCATGTAGTATGATCTTGTTGAAATCAACAATATTATTTGTATATATACAGGTTCAATAAAAGCACCTGATGAAAGTCATTCTATTTCATGTGTGAAAATAAATAGTGGTGCATCAACTTATAAAGAGGTATGATAATATTATGTAAGAATAGATACACCCAATCAGAAAGAAATCAAATACCTGACAAAGAAATTGATAATATCGTTGTTTTTCTGTTGCAAGATGGTGTGTGTAAATACCATATGCATGTAAATACTAACAGCTATCCACTATTTATTCCACAATATGGTGGCAATATTATCCTGACAGATGTTGCATGTCAGGATGTGATTCTTGCAAAATCAGGGTGGCATATGGTGAATACTGTAGAGATAGTGCAGAATGAAACTGGGGATCAAATATATATAAAACTTGTACTTCTTACTAAATGTCTCAGAAAGCAGATTGAAATAATATATATAACAGTAAACGGTTTTTGAAAACTTTGATGACAGGGAAGTATTTGTTTCAAGTTGAGTAATAATCAATAGGATATATTGGTATTTTGAATATTCTTGTGATTAGTTTGTAGCTGAAAAGTAATACACAAAAATATATCTTAAACAATCAGATATTTAATACATAACTGAATAGGAAATATGAAAACTGCAGAGCTATATTGTTGAAATATTTGTATTCAGCAGGCACTGTCTTATAATTTGTAATCATTATAGGAACAGTATATTACCCCTTTTCTATATAAGTTTAACTGCAAATAATTGATTTTTTGGTACAGGAATGTTGATAACAGCCAGAGTATATGAGATAAAAAGAATACATATGAGGTATTCATACTCTTGATCTTTAGAATAATAATATAATAGCTTTACAATATAAACATTAGCTGAACATCAATTCTTCTTTACAGTTGAAATATATCTACAGCTAGATTGCTGTATTACAAAATGAAAAGTAGATAATTTAGCCTACCTTTATTCAGATTACAGTATTGTAAATTTGTAATACAGTGTATTCAAATGAGTATCTTCAAAGAAATATGATTTTTCTGTCTGAGAAATTCATGAAAGAGGGTGGTACAATATTTGTGTAATAGGTACAGTAAATATTGATAGCTTTCATCTACCCATAAGTGAGGTAAATTGAAAATATAGTCAAGTGCAGTCGGAGCTATATATTTATGGAGTATTTGGAAATATATCATACTATGCAGGTTATCATTACTAACAAATTTGACCACACAGTATTGCACAATGCAGCAATTCCCCTGTTAGCAAGTATTCTGGCTTCGAAAGGATTAACACTCCATTAATGGCCATTTTGGTTATACTATATCATACTATATTGAATGAATTAGCTACTAATAACTAGCTATATCATTAAAAAGTGAACACTCCCAATATAGATGACATAGCATAAGATAATGCAGCCATTCCTCTAAGGACAATACTCTGTGGATGCGCACTGTGTTATACTTCAATTGTACAATAGATATACTGAATAGGCAATAAGGACTGCTAATATTGATCAAATAATAATGGAAAATACAGTGGCACCCATTATGAATACTTTATTGTAAAGCAAAGCATGGACTCTCCTTGAACAGTAAGTTAGATATGGAACATTGTACATATCTTGTATTAATATTCTGAATAACTCTGGTAGTATCAATAATATAATATAAAACAATACAGGTACTTCTTTACCCACCAGCACATGACAATAATAAGCAAAAAACTATTTCTTCTTAGTGGATACTCATGTTCATATGCTCTCTTGAAGCTGCAATACTATAATTAATTGCTAAATCATTATATCATTCACTATTTACTAAATGCCATTCCCATTGCATTCCCATTGATGATTAACTTATGCCATATCATGCTGATCCTCTATTGATACTCCGTACATCTTTAACTGATTTCTGTAAGACAGATATCTACAGGAGTATCACTACTTTGTTCTTGAATCAGTGTAAATCAATGCAGCCCATTCTTGACATTGTACAATGGCATATTTCCTTAGTCATAAATACACACAAGTATCTACTACCTGTCAACATCATTTTATTTTCAAAATCTGCCCCCAGTTGGCTGACTGGATTAACTTATCCATTGTAATCCATATTTGCAGTCTCTATCCAGAATTTATGATAGTTACACAACCATGCAACATATGGATGTAAGAGCTGACTGAGTATAACTATTCAACTTTGAGACAAAATTATTTAATGCTAGATTTTAGCATTCTCAAATGACGATATTATTTTATGCTGCAATTTTTATGACTTGGATTGCATTATAGTATGGTAAGATTTACCTATTGCATATGAAAGCAACTGTTATAAGTGAGTTTGTAGAGATGTTACTCTATATATATATAAATGTCTATCTCGAAATGTAATTAAGTTACAGTCATTAGTTCATATTAAAACTGTAATCTAATCTCAATGGGTATGTTAGTATCACTTTCGAAATCCTTGCTCCAAGGTATATACTATGCCCAGTTGTTTTTTATTACACTGTCAGATTTCATCATGGCAATTCGGCAAATATTTTTTAATATGTTGCTAATTGTGATTTTTTTGCATACAAAACGCTAAATCATTTGGAAGAGTATATAGCACACACCCTCATGAAGATTTGCAAACACTATACAAATAACAAGCATCGCTGTTCTGCAATAGTATATATCATTTGCAAATGAGTATAGACCCATTCTTCTTAAGATGAAAGAAGTAACAGAGGCAATATCTTGCAATCAGTGTGCTTAAAGCAAAACTGCGATTACTCATCAAATTCAAAATAACTGAATCAAGTAGAGTTGCACACAATGATCTAGTGCGAGCTGGCAGGTCAGAAAACACAGTCAAGGACAATTGGTGGTACGTTAAGCCCATTGAAATTAAAATTTATAATTGTTCCAAAGTTATATAAATGCTTCTGGCAGCCTGATTATAATGCAGTTGCTAATAGTGAATACTGAACTGTTGAATTTCAACATGAAACTAGAATTCATTACTGGTTACTAGAATTCATTTCGGCGCATATTTTATAGAATGTCATTTGAAATCTGAAATTCCAGTTGTCTATTAATACCCAACTTTTCAAAGTGACTCTTTCCTTGGCTGATATACTTTAAACCAGCTGCTAGAGAAAATACTACTTTATTATTATTGTCTTTGTCAAGGTCTTATATACTGAAAATGATCCAAGTTGATTGTCGGAGTAATGTACTGTGACCAATTGGTTCGCAATTTCATCTGTCATTGACTACTATGTAAAATGCAGCAGGTTTCTAAAGAAGATTTAGTGTGCCTTTGATAAAATATGTAATTCAGGTACTACATCTTACCCAGACTCACTAACAGGAATAGGTGAATAGCCAACACCCCAATGTGCAGGTAGGTAACAATTTAAAAGAGGTTGTTGAATGTTTCAACCTTAATAAAGGATGGCTGCTTGGAGCAACTGCTAATACTACATTATTCCACTACTGATAGAGGTGGAAACTACAAATAGCTCTTGAAACTTCCAGAATAGTTTGGTTAGTACAGTACAACTACATACTTTGCATGGGACATATTGTGGTGCTGAGCTTAAATGCATTGATAGGCAACGTAGGATCTGTAGCCACAGATAATTATGGCAAATATATGAGTATTACATGTATATGACAGAAAGTGACAGTGTAGATGTATTAAAAACTTAGATATTGAAAAGAGCTGGCAAAATATAAATAGCAGAGGTGGTTACCATGAAGATAGAACAGGTTTTGTTGAAATAATTCAATTATACATTGAAATGACTTTCAATACAAATGTAAATACTTATGAGATCGGTATTTGAATTGCTTAATACTGCGATCCACATAGTAATTTCTAAAGATGGAAAGCAGGACTCGAAGTATTACCTACCATGTATGGCATCGAAATGGGTAATATCAAACTGAAATTATTGAAGCCAGCAGATATATTACAAGATTTTGCATGAGAATGATTGAAAAATCTAACCTATGCGAAAAACTTACCTTCATACATAACACAGAATAAATTGAATATTATAATCTACAATATTCTGGTGCAATAATCATTTCAATATTGGATAGGTTGGATATCACAATGGTATACAATTACCCTTTACCATGCAATTTCAGTAATTAATTATTAATTTGATTAAATAGATTGCATTCAATAAACATCAGTACAGAAGTCAATAAAAAAGCAAGACCATCTGTATTTAGGTTTGAAATCTGTGCATCCAAAGATGTTAAGTACTCTTTTAAAGTAACCCTAGAGATGGACATATCTATTGCATCAGCAATATGTATTTTTATCACTGGGAGCTGCTGGGAGTGTCTCAGAGTTGTCAGACCAGAATCCAAGGTGGTCAAATCCCAGAGATTACTGGATCAATGCTGTGGCCTTCAGGTGCACCTGGGTGCACCAGTAGAAAATCTGTGTGGACATAGAAAGTCTGGTGAGAACCAGGGGAGTACCTGGGAGTGCTGAGAACAAGTCTTGGAGCACAGACGACTCGCCTGTTGGCGCTGATGACAAGTCTCGTAGTGCCAAAACTATGCCTGAGAGCACCTGGAAGTGCCAGTCACAAGCCTGGAAGCGTCTGGGAGCACCAGCGACAAGCCTGGGAGTGTCTCAAACCACCGGCAACATGCCTGGAAGCACCTCGAATAGATGTAGAGCAGTCTGGGAAAAACATCTTGATTGGGAATGCTGCTGGTGCACCTCGAAATCATAGCTACGGCGTTATCATTCAACGATTTTCGAAAATCGAGTATTCAGTTTCTATTCTCATATATGGATTGATATATCTATGTATCTCTATAGCTACCCATCCACACACTGTATATCAGGACAGGATGCAGGCAGTGCTTGAGAGCAACATGAGGTGCGCCTGAAGATTGCGATCGAGTGAACTCAGAGATACACTCTAAGGCAGTGATGTAGTGCATTTGGAGATGTACTTGGAGGGGCTGTAATCGAGCGAGTTTCGAGATACACTTGGATGTCATGATCAAGTGAACTTCCATATGTACTGCAGGGCCGTGATTGAGTGGGTTTGGAAATGCACCTGGTGAGGCTATGATAGTGCGAACTTGGCTGCCGGAATTGAGTGAGTTTGGAGATACAGCTGGAGGCCATGATTGAGTGAACTGAGAGATGCACTGCAATGCAGTGATCGAGTGAGTTTGGAGATGCACTTGGAGACCATAATGGAGTGGAGATTGAAGGAGTACTTGGAGGAGGTTGATAGGAGGCACACCGGGCACTTGAGACTTTACTGGTCAGCAAGTTAACTCTCAACTGTGGCAATACGACATGGTGACTTTGCCTTTGACCTCTGGTGGATAGCGGGCTGGTGTTGGTTGATCTTGTAGGAAGGCACTCCTGAAGCCGAATCTCCATTCAGGGGTTATCTTGTCATCATGACAATAAAGTTAAGGTAGACAATATTGGGTGGATACTATAGTACTCGGTGTATATTGTACTTGGTGTATGCTGTACTCAGTGTGCACTCATGATTATGGCATGGAGAGATAATAATGGCTGACATAACTTTGTATTGTGCTATGATGGTAGAGTTATGGATGAGAAAGAGAGATGGGGAATGATGATGAGAATGATATGGGAAATAGGGGCGGATATTGGAAATCAGGAGTACAACTCACCGTAGGGGGTTGAGAAGACATGTGATTGGTGTTATTTCACACCGGATCAGGAATTGTATCTGCCATACCAGAGATAGTAATGTCACTTAGTACCACATACACAGTGGGCTGTATCATTCCAATATTTACTGGCTCCCATTCCGAGCCAGTCCCTCATCACTCATTTCTTGGCGGACCTTGTTGTACTCAGCTCTACATTACCACAATTATGAGTCAACGAATGAATCAAGTCTCCGCTGTAGTTGTTCCTCCCTCCTGAACAACCACCTGCAGATCAACTGTCTCCAAGTACTCCTCCAATGTTAATCTATCATGGCTTCCAAGTACTTGACCAAGCATGCCTGATCACGGCCTGCCAGTTCGCATGATCATGGTCTCAAAGTTCTTCTCAAACCCACTCCATTATGGGGTCCGAGTGCATCTCTAAGGTCACATGATAACAATGCGGTGAAAATACCTACCTCTCACAGTATCTGTAGGATTTTCGTGAGATGGAGCGGTTCAGACTCATTGTGTTTAGGAACACGGTGAGAGCATGTGAAGGGGTATCAGGCCATGAGGAACCACACAAATTGTGTGGATCTGTGGAGGCTTGGCATAAGTACATGAGGAACCACACAAATTGCGTGGATCTATGAAAGCTTGGCAAGACTGAGTGGGACCAAGAACTTGGAAAGAGAGACAGCGTATTTCATATAATGAGATGATATCTATCTACCCCAGCGACTTCCAAATATGTACTCCTGGTAGCTCAGTCCATCTCCATTATCCCTGTATCTCCATACGCTCCCTCCCCATTGCTCAGTCGCTCTCTGTCTTCCCTGCATCTTTGTCCGGCCCCTTCAGACTTCCCACTGTCAAACTGAATAGCAGTGGTGGTAAGAATCTGATTTTCCAACCACAATGGCCTCCAAATACATCTCTCAGTTCTGTTGATCAGTGTCTCCAGGTGCTCCACCGATTACGCTCACCTAGCATCAGCATCAGGATCGCCAGTATATATATTTTTTGTGAAACTTAGATATTACATGCCACATTACGATGTAGCAAATCTTGTAAGTGTATCAACCATGAACACAATATATGAAATGCTATGAGGCAATGCAATCCTAAAAACCACCACTGTGACAATATGGCACCAAGTCACCTGCAAAGCAGCACAGAGGTCTAAGCTGCAGTTGAAGTCTCCCACATGCTGATGCAGAGGTCTTAGCTGCTCCAACAGTTGACAATTCTAAAAAGTCCAATATCAGAGCATCTTGCCTGCACCTCCACAAATGTGGGTGCTTTCAAAAGCACCTGTGAATGCTCTTGCAGAGTTTGGAACCGCGTTGGTTAGCTCCAGGGGGGTCTGGGAGCATCTGGAAGTTCTCAGAAGTCCTGGTGAGGTCAGCTGGAGTTTCTGGGAGATTTGGATATGCTTTCCAGACTGATTTACATTTTGCTGATGTACTACAGCACCTATGGTTGAATAATTCTACAATTCACAATCACTTAGACTGTGGGATAAATATATTTGGAAGTTTCTAAGAATTCGGTCAAGAGTATATGATCACACTGAAAACTAAAATTAGCTGTACTTATGACAAATCTGAATAAGCAGACATCTGGAATTCCCTTATAAACATTTTCAACTTTTCCAGAGAGATCAAATTTCATAGTCACTCAAGTATGCTTTATAACAGCTCATTATGCATCATCTCCTTGGCAGAGTGGATTCCTGTATCATCAATGTATTATGAAGCAAACACATGAATTGTTGACCATAAGCTGTGGTCAATCTTCATTCTGCATGAAGCAGGTGCAGGTGAGATGCTACTGGGTATATCATGGCATTCGGCCCAGCTATGGCTGGTGTAAAATACAATCTTTGATTCGTTGCCTGTTTTGATTCAAATGAGATATGAGGCAATTGGAATGTCCAGTATTGGGCAAATCAGAGCTGTGGGCAATCTGTCAACTGTTTTTAAGATCAGTGAGACAGGATATTAGCTATTTACTGTCACTTTGTAACACCTTCGGTGTTACAGTTATATTTCTGGGATCATACACAATCACTCAATGATCCATACATAGATGTTTGTTCCGAAATCATGAACTATCGCTCGGATTTCTATATTCGATCTAGCTTCTGGATTTGTTCACCTATTGGTCTTATCACCGTTACCGGACCTTTGCATCAACTAATCCATGACAACTCTCGAGCCAAGCGCAAATTAGATGTGTATCATTGTTGGATCAGTACTGGTTGCAACTTCTCTATTCGCAATGGTTACTCCTTATCAGCATGAAAGCTTATTCCTGGTCGCCGACCAAACGACTATTCACTCAGGCTCCAATGGTTCATTCCTAGGGAGATGATCTGTTGTCATTATCAGACCACCATGGCATCTCAAGATATGCATGGGCATATGAGAGAGAGGTCATTAACCAATGATCGATTTATTGGAGTCCTGTCAACCGAATGGACTTATACGAATCAACCCTTGGTTTGACGAAACTCCTTGTGTATGGGCAAATGTGACTTGGGATTCGTATGTCCGGAGTGCCACGGAGTACTCTCCGTTCGATATATGGCAAATCTCCTCAGTTGCAGATCACTGTATATTTGGCTCCAATACAGTGTAGTCAAATGAAGTGTTCTGTCGTTTGCCACAATTGTTAAACTGTTACATACCCACTGGGTATATGAGAGGGCACTCTCACCGGCTCTTGGTGACATGAACCTAGTTGTTGATATTTGGCATCAGATAAGCTTGTATCCATACGAGGTATTGCCAATAGCAATTTTGATGCATTACGAGCACATTACCTTGATGACGTAGTTAATACTCCTGGGAGTTAGAACTAAACTATCAATGGTAGAGGCAAAGGATGATGAGGCAGTTATGTATGTGAACTCCAATGAAGGCTTTGGCAGTCTTAGGATTGTTAAGGGTGTGGATCGTCTGATATATATTAAACGATACCGACAAGGAGGAAGGACATCGATAACATCATGTACAACAAGATCAATCTACGGATTCCTATTGACCTTCTCGACCTGCAGGTTAAAGCTTGACTTTATTCCCGTGTATTATCCATCAGTTCTTCATTGAAGTCAAGGGGGATACTTCTCCGTTGAAGTCCATAGTTGTACGTTCACTATTCAGTTCTATATCACGGATATATCTGGCACCTTTTTATACTTGGTTATTCTTAGTACCTTCGTCAAGGCAAGTCGTTGATAGGGAATCGCGGAAGACAATACTTTGGGGTTGAAAGGAAGTCCGAGGACCAGCCCGATAGCTTGCGGGTTTAGAGGATACTTGTGGTAGGATACTCCTGAGTCAGCACTACTCCTTCTGCTGAGGTGATACTACTTTGCTGTTTCTTATAGACAAGTTGATACTTAGAGTCTTTGCATTCTTGGACAGACGGTCCACGAGTATAAGTGCTGGTTGCTGGGATGATACTTTATCATCTGTTGGAAGTCCTAAAGTCATCACGATAGTGTGGTGGTACGCAGGATACTTCTTTCATGCTTTCTTAAAGTTGTGTACATCAGCATACTGATAGCTTAAGACGATACTCTTTAGTCGATACTATCTATCGGGAATAGAGAACCGAACAGTTGCCTTGTATTCTTTGGGTGTTAATCCCATTACACATCCTGAGTGAAGCCTTATTCATCTTGTTCTTTATCAGTCTGGAACTCATTAGGGGCTTTTATTGATTAGGACCTATGGTGAATCTCCCGGTGTTACACACTTGATTTAGAGGTCTATAGTCCACATGTAGCCACAGGCTCCCATTCTGCTTCTTCACAAACATGATTGCTTCTATGGGAGTGACTGATAATTGCTTGACGAATCCAGTGACTAGATTTTAAACACTATTCGCATTGAGGTATTCAACTCAAATTCCAAATCATTGTCTTCCATGTGACTGCACTATCATACCTAATAAGCATGCCCCCCCTTCGCCTCGAGGGGTCACTAGAGATGGTAATCGACCTGTTATTCCATAAATCTCCAGCTTCAGAGTCCTGGACCATTGAATTCCAAGTACATTATCATATGTACTCAGCAGAATGAAGATCACCTCCCCTTCATTTTCTGGGCTTAAGTGATTCATATTTTCTGCAGCTTTTGCTCTGATGCTGCTCACACTTCTGTTCATAATTACCAGAATGTCAAATGTATGGGTTGAGGTGGCCAGCATGTCTTGGAGTAGTCAGAGTCTATTGAGAAGTTGTGAAGCCATAAACTTGCTTCCTGTACCACTATCAATCAGTGCTCAGATGCAGTGCAACTCTGAGTGTAGATTTCAGATGAACATTCTGTGGACTGTGTGTGATGAATCCACTCCTGCCATTCTGCTTTGTCATTGAGTTCACATGAGAACCTTCAGGTACTCTGAGCTTACTCTCAGCCATAGCGAAGTCTGAGACATTTGAATTGCCTCAAATGTTGCAATTAACAGGCCAGTACCGAATAGGTGTGATCCAAGCTATGCTTCATGCAACGTCTCCGACAAAGCCAGACAAGAGCAGCTGTTCGAAGGTGTTTCAGCTTTTGGCTGTTGAAAGTGCATTAGAACTTGATTTGTGTACCGTCTTGTTGAGAAGAGAGGTAATAGGGCAGTTGACACATGTATTACTCATGTATCAGATTGATTTATATTGGAGTTATCCATGGCATATGCATTTCCCTTCTGACTTCTGAGTTTCATTGAACTCTGGTGAGGGCCAAGGTGCTGGAGTACATTTATCATACTTGCCCAACTATGAAGGGTAGATCTATGTGGTTTCAGCTGACACACATATATACTCTCTGAAGTTCCGAATTTTGCCACCATATTGGGATGATTCTCCAGGCTGCTTTGGAGGTAAATATTGCATTTATTGGTGTACTTTCTTACGGACAGCATTAACTCTGAATCTGCAACAAGATCAAAAAATTGTTCCATAGTGTGTAATTTTCAATTCTTGGGAGTATATGGCTTCATCATGAACTTTAATTCCGGTCATAATCCCATACAAGACATTCTGTAACCATTTTTGTTGTTCTGCTGGAGCCATCCTCCAACAATGCAATGTGCTTCAATTCGATTAGTGTAGACTCTCACCAGTTCGTATGCCCGCTGATGGATACATGTTACCCACTACATATCCAATTCACATTACAGGTTCTTATAGGCTTTCATCTTTTCCATTTGTTTTATGAAGGCTACAAAGTATTCTGTGTGGGCATTATCATCTATATGTAGATCTTCAAGCTACGTGTCTGAAATTGTCATCAGTCTCAACCACTGAGACGGATGCATATGATGTTTCCATAATCTCAGGAGCCTTGCTGAATACATCGCTTTGTCAGTTTTCATGTGCACCAATATGTGGACACGGGACTTCAAACTAGACTGTAAAGTTTTCATTACATTATCAACCCTGATAGCTCTCATGTAGTATCAGTCTGAATAGGTCATATTAAGGAATTTGACATATATTGCTGCTGGTCATTTAGATTCTCTGGGGTATATCTGATCTACCTCAATCAGCTCCATATTCTGTACTCGGACTAGAGACTTCCATCGATTGGTATTGCGAAGCATATTTCGCTGATCATCCATCATTATTCACAAGACCACTAGTGCGAATTGTTTGGTATAGTCAGGCCCAGGTGCAGGTTTGGGCTTATGTTCACTCACAACAACACCTATGACATTACTCAGACCATCATCTGTGTTGGAGCTGTTTTCTCCATCAATCAAATGATCGATGATGTAGAATTCATCATTCCAAAGTACCAAGACCTGTTAAGTGAAAGGATGGTTACTCAGCTACCTAGAGATAATAGATTTTCCATACTCAAATATAAGCTACCCAATTGGAAATGATTTGGGCCAGCTTGTTTAGGAGGAATGGTAGTACAATAAAGGTAAAATTGATAACCATGCTGCTTGTTTCTATCAATTCTGATGATTTCAATATTGTTTTGACAGTAGATGTAAAACTTATATATTCTGTGGAGTGAAATGTATCTGAGAAACATAAAATCCCATTTACTGCAAATTGAGATGTGCCTATACATGACTGTAGACAGATGGTATTAGTGGTAGAGTTGCACATGACAGCAGGTATGTACATAGGACAAACTAAATGTTAACATATTCAATACAAATAAATGTGTCATATCTTTGTTTGTGGCCACTTGATACATGCTTTCCCCATGTTAGTCGCCAGCCGCTTTCATCCAATCCCCTTGGACAAAACCACTACCGGGATCTGGTATGGCTAATCTGCAGCAGCAACATGCATTCCACTCACTGGAAGCCTGCAGGAGTATGTGAGAGGCGGTGGAGTGTAAACTGATATGTGGTAATTTCAGCTGGGGATCAAACCCTTGCAGGGCATTCTGGCCTGTCTAGGGCATAACTTCGATCGCTGATGACTGCTACAGAAGCGCTATAGGAGTGATTGTAATACATTCGGGAGCACATCGAAGTGTTGGAGAGACCTCTGGTAAAACCCAGCTGAGATGGCCAACAGAAGTGAATATTCTAAACAAACTCTAATTGTTGCGTGTATTCTTACAGATATTCATCTGGTCAACTGCAGGCACTTGCCAAGACTCTCCAGTAATACATGAGTAAGGAATTACCCTCGACAGCAAATGGGATGCACAGACTAGTGAATAGTGTCACATCTAAATCATTCATATACTAGCTAACATCATGCACAACAGACATTTTTTTGAGTCTTAACTTTATTTGAATCAAAGAAAATGGTGAGTGATGCAAACTTGAAAGCATGTACACTGAAACAATAACCAAACCTAGTGATTGAATGATATGACATGATCATGGTTTCAATGTCATACATTTCATCTCCAATCTCATTTGGGCAAACAACAGCAGGAATACGACATTCATCCACAATGCAAAGCAGCAGGAAGCACTCATGGAATATGCTGAAGATTACTGAAAATACGGAAGTATCTACATTTCTGTTTACTAATATTGTACTTTCTG
>Ga0307512_10001479_pt1 | contig 33128 bp, 36 predicted proteins | sample 14_EM_MG_FD_200267 | JGI IMG/M metagenome (GOLD analysis project Ga0307512, IMG submission 200267) | Populus trichocarpa ectomycorrhiza microbial communities from riparian zone in the Pacific Northwest, United States - 14_EM | ecosystem: Host-associated > Plants > Roots > Unclassified | place... | reverse complement strand
AATGATACAGCAGGGAGATATGCGAACCCTCACAACGCCGAAGGGACTTGCAACGGCAGATTATGCGAAGGGATTTTTTGTATGATTAAGTGTCTGTGGTTGAGGAATCTCGAGGGGAAGTTGCGGTACTGGGGGCACTGGCAAGTTTGCATGTTCTTCGACCACAGAAGCATGGTCGTCCCGCGCTAGGCACAAAACGTCAGGACCACGACATTACCGAAAAGTAGCAACCTTACCTAGGGCATGAAGGTAGTCGAAATGTCGTGCTTTCTCCAATACCAAACTATCTCGTGGACGGCTTTGTCTGGAGTGCCCATGATCCTTGCGTGGACTAGAATTGCCAGTCCTAAGAGAATTCGACCGAGCTATCGACTCTCCATTGCGAATGGGAGACGAATGTGTGCTCGATGAAACAAGTGGAGAAGTCCGCAGATCTATTGATCGACTACGTGCTTCAGAAGGGTGTGTGGAAGAGCCGCTATGGCGTCCCTCTGCGTCGTGGGAAGGTATACGCAGGGATAGTCGGTGCGACATAGGGAGTGGGGGAACCGGCGGTGGAGAGCTGGGAGGTAATGAGACAGCCAGTGGTACGGCAGGGTGTGCGATAATTGACTTTGAGCGGGTCCGACATCGCGTTTGGATTCCTCCCAACGGTTCGTCCTTAGCCCGTTCAACAGACCCGTTCATTGGAGTATCCGCCTCAAAAACTTCCTCATGGAGTTCTCTATGTGTTCTCCTTACCCTCCTCAAGAAGGGAGCATGGTCTGAGGCGGAAATCCGCTCGCTGACGGGAGTTGGATGTTGCGGTTGGGCTAGGTTCCCGTGCGTCTGCGTAACAGGAGGGAAAATCTCGATATGAGGATAAATCGGAGGGTCTGGAAAGTCTGTCAGACGTCGCAGTATTACGTGAAATGATGCCAGAACTCACACAAGCTGAGCGCTGGGTATTGTGCGGGCAGTAAGGTAGAGAGAGGTGCCCATTGGTCTTCCTTCTTAGGGGAACCTGTACCGTAGATATCAACGTATGGATATACTGCGGGGTCTTGAAGGTATGAGATGATGGAAGGAATACGATAAGTAGTAAACCTACATATGTCAAACTGAGGATAGACCGGCTTTAGCGAAACAGAAATATGGGAGGTTGAAACGTCATTTTCTCCGGCCGAAACGTGGCCAGGGTAGATCTCGAACCACGGATAGACGACGGGATCTATAAAGGTCGAATTAATAATGTTTCAAGGGCCTCAAAAGGACGTACATAGTCGTAAGCACGGATATTGTGACGTCAGATCTGTCTTCTCGATGCTACCTGTCTCCTCGGCGAAGACGGAAGGGTAGAGACCCAATTCAGGATACACCGCAGGATCTATGGGCCAAATGGAATCAGCCCATGCGCGTAATCAGGTTGGAATTGAACGTGTTCTGACAGAGTATCAACCTCGGGTAAACCTGATGATGGAGACCCATGTTAGTCGCTTTTGAGGGTCCCGCGACTGCTGGGTAGATGTCGAATACAGGGTACAGGGGGGCGTCTGGTGCTATCGGTCCAGTAAGATATGGGTGGGAAGGCAGGAGGTGTGCGTAGCTCACTCAAATTAACCGATCGAACTTGGCGAGACTTGGCTGTTACGATGGTGAGGCCATCAGGCTCAGAATTGGCAGGTATCCACATATCTGCTCACCAGTCTGATCTGCCCCAGTGAAGGAAGGAACTGTTTTGGGAGGGTAAGGTATGACAAAGGGATATTGTGCTGGATCTAAGTGGAAGAATCAGTTATCAGTATTTCTAGGCCACAAGGACGAACATAGTTCTATTGCAGGATAGCTGAGTGGTAGGCGGACTCGTAGCGAAGTAGCTGATTTAGACCACACTGCTGGTGGATAGATATGCATAAGGTCACTTGGATAGCCAGCGGGATCTGCCAGAGGTGCCTTAAGTTAGAGCTCAACATAGAACTGCATAAAAAAATCCTTACACAGATCGAAATAGGGATATTGGGAGCCCAGATGTGGATTAATAGAGAAATTGTGCATGGAAGAAGGCTGGACCTCCTGCTTGGTGCCCAGGCCCACATTATGCGGAAGATATATGGATAAATATGGATAGACTGGAGGATCTACACATAGTTTAGATAGGGAGGTAAGGAGGCAAACATAACGGACTTACAGATCACCAAACTTGGATAACTGCTCTTTAGGTGAACATGGGTGGCTTCAAGGAGAGGATGAACGTCTGTGACGTGTTTCGTGAATAAACACTGAGAGGCACCGAGTAGCGTTTCCTCACGTGTCTCGACTACAAGGCCCAGGTTGGGGAATTGTAACGGCAGTGGCTTCGATGCACTTTCTGTTGTGAAAAAAGGCCAGACAAATGTCCATGCCTCGCGACTTGGAGTGGACAAGTACGGGAAGACATGACTACTCGGATAAAGTCCAAAGATACCCGATGTCCCACTTATATCTTTTTTGGCAAAAGGTGAGTCCCCAGTTGAAAGGATTGACAGAGTATACGGCCAGATACAGGGCATACGTATGCCGAGATTAAGTGAGGGGTGGCATGATACCATAGAGAAGGGAGGGTGACATAGTCCTTCCGACAAAGATGTAATTGGAGTAGGTGGGCAATCCTCTAACATGCGCAGGCCAAGGTCGGGCGAGGGAAGGCGGAACTTCACGGATGCAGGAGAGTACAAAAGCTCTTCTGGTCCCCATGACGTAGCCGTGGACGGCGTGGGAGGGCAGTCCTCGGTTACGCGTTGTCCGATGTCGGGTGAGGGAAGGCGGAACTCCACGGATGCGGGTGAATACAGAAGCTCTTCTGGCCCCCATGACGTAGCAGTGGAAGGTGTGGGTGGGCAATTCTCGATTACGCGTTGGCCGATGTCGGGTGAGGGAAGGAGTAATGGCGTTGATAAGGGAGAGTCGTCGAGCGTCTTTGGACCCCAGGAGGTCGCTGTCGATGGGGTGAGGAGGACAGAGCCCTCGAGGCGACGGTCGAGATGTACAGATGGGACGTGGGACATCGAACCGGGCGTCACGAGGGATTCGTAGTCAGGGGGACCCGCGGAAGACGGTGACCACGCGAAGTCGTTAAGGTCAATGCCACCAACACCATCTGTCTCAGCCAAAATATCGGTGTCGCTGAGCTGAATGTCGTTTGGAACGTGTATGGTCTCAAAACTCATCTGACCTGTCGTCGCCAATGGGGTAGGAGCAACAGATGAGCTCACTCTCCATGACTCGACTCGCTTCTCGAGGGCAATTTTAGCCGTTTTTGGCTCGTCTTCTTGAAGAACCGTAGCCAAAGAGGTCGACAGGGCATGGACAACACCGTTTCCTGCGAGTGCGTTTCCCGCGCTCGATGTCAAGGAGAGTGTCTCGAGTTTGTCGACAAGCGAGAGTTTTTTAGGGATGTGGCGGCTCCGCGACACTGTCTGCAACCCTGGAAAGACTTCTGGGCGTTCATCGCCACGTTCGTCAAAGGAGTTTTTGCTATCTTCACGATAGTGAGACAGAGACAGCGATGGCGGCACTGACACTGGGACATCTGCTGCATGTCTGCGGTCGGTATTCAGCCATGAATCGAACCAGCGTGCCTTCCGCCGATCAATATCGAACTCGACGCGTCCACATATTGGCATCTGAGAGGTTGACCCCGGAGATCGCGCTTCAAACAAGTGACCCCAAAGAGCCGGCCAAATCTCATCCGAGATGCGGGGTGCCATAGTGATACCGTGTTCCGTGACATGCAAGTAAAGACAGAGGCCGACAGGACTAGGGAAGTTGAATTCACGGGCAATGGCATTAAGTTGGCTATACATCTAAGCGCATCGTTAAGCAAAACATAAGTATGAGATGCCTGTTCTCTTACAGTCGGTTGGAGGGGCATCATAATACCCTGGGAGAGACGGTGCGAGGGGCCAGAAGTCAAAGTGTTACCAAGCGGCCCATGGTCCTGGACGAGGGATGGCGGGGGAATGACGATAATAAGCCAACGAGATTGTCGTGAATTGGGTCTCTCGCGTGGGCCATGGAGAGGTGAGTTGTGATAGGTAAGGGTGGATACGCGGCGGAATGGTACACCCACGAATGGGTGAGAGTTCAAGTCCGGATCCGTGCCATGCACAGCGGATGCATTCATAAGGTCTGCGGTGTGATGACCACTGGCCCCGGCTAGGAAGTCGGTATCGGTCTCGGGTGGAGTTGGCAGTTGACTGGGGCGACTAAAATTCATAGTCGCTTGAAACGCGGGGATGGAATAGGATATTACGGACGCTGTTCTATCTATAATAGTTAAAATTTCAAAAATTCAGTGTCAGTGTCCGGCACCAAAGGGGTTGGAAGAAAAGAGGGTAAGAGCAGGCTTTGCTGGTAGACCGTCGAGGGGTAAAATTCTATGAGAGATGACAGGCGGTGCAATGATTGATCGGGCGGGGGATGGTTGCGAGGTACATCTTCACTCCCGTCCCATTCGCACCGTCAGCGCTCTTTCCGGCGGGGTTAAGCCTCTTACGATCAGTGCAGCGCCACCAAAGGAACACGCCGATTTCAGTCTCTGCCGCTACTGGCAACCATGGATCAGAAGCTTGCTCAACTGTCCTCTCTCAATCAAAAAGATAAGGGCACGGTATATCTGTCCCTATTGTCCGGTATCTTCACATCACAGGGGAATGCAAATATCGCTCATGACGTCCACGCTCTCGTCGATCATCTCATAAATCAGGATGCTGGCATCATCGCTGGCAGGCAGGTTTTGACTGAGCTCGTCAAAGGTCTCACATCAGCAAACATACCTGACACAGAGCTACGCAAGGGGATTGTGGAAGATGTACTCTCTGTCGTGCAGTTGCGTGCCACAAGCTATGAAGAACAAGTACGTGCTGCACAGCCACAACCCCAAAGTGCATCCCGATACTAATCAATGAACAGGTAAACCTCCTCAAGTTTGAACTTGCCGACATCTTAGAGCATGACGAGGATTGGTCGGGCGCCGCTCGTGTTCTGAGGGGTATAAACCTCGAAGCCAGTCAACGGTACATCGATGCGTCTCTATCAACGCGAGCATCCTGGTTTCTGACCAACGACCTCCTTATAGCTCAGACGAAGATAAACTTCGAGTTTATATTCGCATTGTCCGTCTGCTCCTTGAGGAGGAAGACTCCGTGCAGGCGGAAACTTATCATAACCGCGCTACCTCTCTTATCCATTCTACCAGTCACCGCGAAACACTCCTGGCCTATAAGCTCTGTCAAGCCCGCATTAGTGACTACGCGAGAAAATTCCTAGAAGCTGCGAGTCGATATCACGAATTAAGCTTTGTCGGCGAGATCGATGAAGAAGAAAGGGGTCATATGCTGTGCGTGAACCTCTCGCGTTACTTTGTCCCATGAAACGGTCTATAACTGAGCCTCGTAGGTCAGCAGCGGTCACCTGCGCCGTACTTGCACCAGCTGGTCCAAATCGCTCCAGAATCCTATCCTCACTCTGTCGCGACGAACGCACCGCAGAGCTACCCACCTACAGTGTTCTTTCCAAAATGTTCCTAGACCACATACTGCGACCCGCAGAAATCAAAGTGTTCGAAAAGACGCTCAAGCCACACCAGCTGGCACAGATCGCGCTCTCCACGAACGACCGTCTGTCTTCGACGCTCGGAGATGGCGAGCTTGTGGAAGGGGCCAGCACGCGAACTGGGCCTACGACCGTCCTTGATCGCGCGGTAATGGAGCACAACGTTCTTGCGAGCTCGCGAATTTACAACAACATTTCCTTTGCCGGACTTGGTGCCCTGTTAGATCTCACCCCAGGAGCTGCGGAAACAATGGCGCGCAAGATGATCGAACAGGGGCGCCTCAAGGGACACATCGACCAGGTAGACAAATTAATCTGGTTCGAAGCAGCGCGCGAAGAGGACGATGCTCAAGGAAAGGCCGGCGGACTAGGCGATGTAAATCAAGATACAGAAGATACCGGGTCATTGTTCACCAAACGGTGGGACAAGCAGATCAGAATGACTGCTGCACATGTGGGTCGCACACTACCGATCAACCATGTCACCGGTTGACTTTGGAACACAGGTTGAATCACTTGTACAACACTTATCTGAGAACGGAATGATACGCTCTGCGGCCGTTCCCGTGTAACCTTTCCCAGACTGCAAATCAGTATGTACTTGATAGAGAATGCAAATTACGATGGGTACGATGCCTGTATATACTACACAATGCATGAATAAGAGTAACGCGCAGTCTCACTGCGCTGCACCTCCTTCAACCTTTCTCCGCTTCTTCGCACGCTCACGCTTCGTTTCCAGCTCATGCCACTCCCCTTCCAACGATGATAACCCAGTTGGCATCGCCGGTGGGGGTTCCTCGACTTTGAAGTAGGCCGCCTCGAGAGCTTGTACTGCAGTGATCCGGTGCAGGGGGTCGAATGCCAGGAGTTTCTCCGCCAAATCTAAACCAGCAGAAGACAACCACCTTGCGGATTTCATGAGCATGACAATCTATGGCATCAAAACCACAAACTCACTTGCGGAACAGATCACGGAAGCGATTTGGTATAACTTCCTTTGGCTTCACAAGCTCGTACCAAGGGAGGTTAGTCACGCCAGGCCATCGCTCCGGAGTCGGGGTGCCGAGGAGCCTGAAGATGCACTCGAGTTGGTGTATCTCGTCGTTACCTTGAAAAATTGGTTTCGTTGTGAATAACTCAAGCATTATACATCTAGAAATCGAAGCCTTGAGTAATATATTCCCAGAGAAATCGACGCATTCGACATACCCAGCGCTCCACATGTCGACTTCTGGCCCATATACAGTAGTGCCAAAGAGCAGTTCAGGGGGCCGATACCACAACGTGATCACCCGATTGGTATAGTCGCTTCGCCGCCGTTTGTGATAGAACCGCGCGAGGCCAAAATCCCCAAGTTTAAGCTCGCCACGGTTGTTAACCAGGATATTTGAGCCCTTGATATCCCTGTGTATGATGCCTTTGTGGTGGAGATACGCCAACCCTGCGAGCATTTGTTCACACAAGGACTTTAAATGGGCGTTGGAAAAGGTGAATTGAGACTGGGAGAGTATCCCGGTGAGATCGTGGTCCATGTACTCAAATACCATGTATACGGAACCTGCGTCAATGAGCGGAATCAGGGACTGTATGCACGAATAGCGGTGCAGAACGTACCATTAGAGACCATCATCTCGTACAATCGAACAATATTATCGTGACGCAGAGATTGTAACAGCTTGATTTCTCGCATCGCGGTCACCGGGAACCCATCACGTTCCGATTCCATGCGGATGCGCTTCAACGCGACATACAGCCCGTTGACTGTATTCTGAGCCTTGTAAACCTTGCCAAAAGTACCCTCGCCAACCTGACTGACGATGGAATACAACTCATCGCTAGAGGATTTGTTAGGGGTACTTGGTCTTGTCATTTCTGGCTCGCCAGGGAGGGAGAAATCGCGATCATGTGGTCTCGCATCATCTTGGTCATGGGGAGGAGGGTATTCGTGTCCATTATGTCCCGAGAAATGTTGCTCATCACGGTAGTAGACAGGTTCACGCTGATCGTGGTGATGTCGACCTTGTTCGTGGCCATAATAGTGAGCATAATCATGGGGAGGAGGCCTTTCACTGGGTTTTTCGTCATGTCCAGGGTAAGAGGTTGGATGGACAGGGCTGTTGCCTAGCGGCCGACTTGAAACAGAGTATGGAGAACGAGGGGCCGAATCGTAGTGAGTTCGATGGAAGGACTCGTTTGAGGTGAAGGACGCTTGCCCGTTGTGGACAAGAGGAGCAGGCGGTGGAGGGCGGTAATGTGGGGCGGGAATAAGTATGGGAGAAGGGTGCCGCTTCTCAACATCTTCGCGCTCATCTTCATCCCCAGGAAAGAACCTTCTGACAGCCGAACTGGCTTGCTCAATAGGCTTGAAACCCCCTACTTTGAAGGATGGCATACTTGCGGGGGTAGGCCGCGAGGGCACAGGTGACTGATGTGGGGGTTGATTGTGTTGGGTGTCATCAATTGGGGGGTGTGTCGATGGAGTGTGTCCATGACGAGAGACATGGGGAGCCGGGACCAAGAGATCGTCACGGGGATGGGATAAAGCGGGAATTTCTTGAGAAGATTGGTACTCCGTGGTGTGCGCAGCATCGTTGTGGCCTTGGTACGGGACTTGGGGAGGGAGGGCAGGAGGCGGCATTGTCTCTGCACCGTAATCTTGGACTGGACGCCGCGACCCTCGCACATGTCCATTGGGTCGACCTCGTTCCCGTTTCGGCCAACCATTGTCTCTTGGAAGGAGTTTCGATTGATTCTGATTGCGCTGGGCCACTCGGGAGGGGGAGGGCATATTGATGTCCTGAATTGAAGTGGTAGTGGGAAGTCGGTGGACTGGCCGTGGCCGTTCGGTAGGACTCAGGCTAACGGTGCGACTGCGACCGCGACTCCTGCTTCCGCTCGAACTTGACCGAGAAACTGGAGAATAAGTTCGCTTGTGGCTACGGCCTTGTCGCGGGTTTTCGTCCCGTGAAGGGGACTTTCCCTTCCGCGTAGGAGAGCCAGTTGGGGAGAGCGGTCGAAGAGGGGAAGAATGTCGTTCTGGCGAACCAGAATGGGATGGGGAATATCGCTGTTTGTGACGATCATCCACAGGGGGAGAGGGCGTATGACTCCTGTTATTCGGAATGCTGGGATCCCTTTGCCGTCGTTGAGGAGATAATGACTGCGATGGAGAACGACTTCGATCGGACGGGTAAGAACGAGAAGACACTCCAGGAGAGCGCGAACGCGAAGGTGAGTGCCGTTGCTGCCGTTCCTTGAACGTGTCCTTTTTCAACGCCCTTCCAGAGCCATCACGTTTTGTCCAGCTGGAAACTCCTTTAAGTGAAGTCAAGATATTCACTGAGCAATACTTACTTGTTCAAGTGACTATCGTCAGGCCTGAAATCCCGTTTTTGCTGGTAATTGTGGCGGCCTTTTTTGCCTCCTCTGCCGCTCCGGTCTCGATTCTGGTAACGTCTGTGGTTCTGATTGCGCTGGCCTTGCCCACCCACACCGCCCCGTGACGAGGATTGCCACGACGCAGAGGGCTGCCATGTCCGGTCTTCCGTATTTCGTTGAGAGCGGTCGTTTTGAACATCCCTACGCTTCCAATCGGCAGGTTGGCGACTGGTGTGACTACCTTGCCTGGGCTCCCACGAGTCGTTCGTCCGCCAAACCTCGCTGCGCCCATCGTCCCGATGCCAGCCCTTTCCTTCCTGCCGCCAATCCGATCTGCCTTGACGTTGGTAGTGGGCGGGGCCCCTGTCGTCGTGGGCGGGCCAGTCGGTGTGGGCAGGCGGAGCGTAGCGCTCGGTCCATTCTCTACCTGAAGGGGGATACCGTGAGTCTTCAGGCGAACGAACTTCCGGCCAACTGCTCCGGGAGTCTTCAGCACGGATGTAGTCATCACGAATTCCACGGCGATAGGGATCATCGGAGGGGATGTGGTGTTGGTCGTAGGCTGGATGTGGGACTTCAGGATGGTGCCAGCTGTCGTTAACGGGGCGATGTTGAAGAGACGACTCTCCTCGGGGATCATAGCTTGAGTTAGGAGAGCCCCAACCACCCCGGTGTTCATAGTAAGAGTAGGGACGCGTATAGTGCTTGGAAGTCTGTTCGTTCATGACGAACCGGTCTGGCACACGCGAAACTAACAACGGCATGGCCGAATCGTCTTCATCTCCACTAGGAGTCCCACGGCGAGTGCCGGGATTATCAAGTGGCTTCATAGCTTGAACACGGTTGTTGTGAGACGGCGATGACAGTAGAATGTCAGGGAAGCTTCGAGGTGGAACTGTTGCAAGTCGGGCACAACGATGGTGACGCTTCAGTGCCGGCCGGGAGCCGGTTCGAGAGCGGAGTTGTCCAACGGATTCTGCTTCGACAACGCTTTTATGATAACGAAGCAAGGAGAAAGGCGAAAGGGACGCGCAAGAACAAGGCAAGTTCAAACAATCAGCTGGGCAAGAACGGAGAAGGAAAACGATGGACTTACATAACTTTCCAAGTGCCAAGTTACACTGAGAGGTAGAAAGGCTGGAAACCGGATTGCCTTGAAGGTGTGGGATGCAAGTGCATCCACCACAAAGGGTCCCAGATAGGTTGGTAGGTAGACCAGGCGCTCGTTGTCGCAGTGTTGGTGTTGGAGCTAAAACCTTCAGTGCCTCGAAAACTTTCGACTCGCGCGGAAACTCAAACCGCGGTCGAACCCCTGTACGTCGTACTCGCGTCCTTACCACAATCCACTGAAGCGACCTCACGAGACGAGCAGGGATGTGAGAGACGAATGTTCAAATTCAAAACGAAGAATTGCGGCCTCATGTGCCCCAACGACCGCTTCGTTGGTTGTACCGTACGTCAAGCATACAGATGACATTCATTTTCAATGAATTCTATTGCGAGTTGTCCCACTGGCTACACGGGATACTCCTTGGCATCATTCTGGTCTCTCGTCCTGCACTTTGCGATAGGACCCGTGTACCACCAAAAGATCTAGTCCCACCGTGACTATTTTAGACAAGTGGTCTAAGGCGAAATTTTGGCGCAGCGTGACGCCTTTCACCGCATGGAATCACCTCAGAAGTACACGGGCACTCATCACCTTCTCTAGGACGGTTCAACTTGAGAGGGTTCTATGGATCTCTCTATCTTCACGAACTGGTTGAGGTCAGAAATAATATTCCGATATTAGAGCTAGAAAATCCGCTCAGGGGACATGTCCATATACTCGCGCCATTCCCTTCCATAACCACCACACACAAGCCGTGTGACCATGCTTCGGGGGTCATAGCCATAGATGCTAATAGGAGACTGCCATTCGGAGAAATCCATCTACACGTTACGATGACTGCGGTCATAATCACAAGTGAGTTCGAATATTGTAGATGAATAGTGATGGCAAAATCTACTAGATCTGCTGCAGCGGGACGCGATATATGCTGGCGTTTCATCCCGTCCTGAACGACTGGGTACAGGGACACGAAATGCTCCTCCAAAACTGCTTGCTCAACTGTTTAGGAATTGCTCTGCTGGCTTTCGCTGTCATGCGCCGTGGGTGGCCGTTGCGACAGAACAGATGCAGAGTCCCGATGTCTCGCTAACTGTAGTTGACATGATATATTTGAGGATTGAGACACTGATCGGGATCCTACCTACCTGCGTCCAATATCGAAAGCTGAAGTGCAGGGTAAGTCTAGTGATTCTTACTACTTACGAGTTAGTCTTGCATAGAGAGGCGCTGCTAGGATGAGGGGTCTCGCACAGATAGTCGTAATATTTTATTTGATGGACAAGTCTCCGTTAGTGTGTACATACATGTGCGGACACCGCGGGCAGACGACACAAAACAAAAGTCCTTATCCGATATATCCACCGGAATTGCCATTAGGAGAGATATGAGGTCGAGAGTGGGGCATCACTATGCATCACTCCGAGTCCGCGGACAGGGGCCGTCGATCTGGTTTGCCGGGAAAGAGTAACAAATGTCGTAGGTCGGGAAAGGACATGTGCTCTGCGAGAGAGTTGTCACTCTTCGTCACAAGAAGCTCTGGATTGGCTTCGATGTGGGCTCTAGATCTAAGAGCATAAACGACTTGAACCACTAGGTAGCCTGATTCCAGCGGGGGTGTACAGGTGCAAGACTGATTTGACCGGCACTGCGCCTACTCACGAGAATATAAGTGTACGAACTCGTCATTCAAGCGGCAGACAACGGTGGATTGAGCCTCATTGAGGGCAGTGGTCGAAACGGATCTCCGGTCCGAAGAGCAATGGCTGGATTCAGGGGCGTGCCTTTGTTGAAGTCGCTTTCCCTTTCCCGTTTCTCTGCAACTGGCCCGTTCCTCCTCGGTCACATAGTCGAGAGAATTTCTCCTTGTCTCCAAAAGCTTACCATCGTATTCCCTACCTGACACTACGTTTCCTAAGTCATGCCATTGCTACGGTGCTGGGTAATCAATCATCTATAGTCACCAAAGTCTATGTGTACTGACCGAAAGAAAATTCTGCGCATTTTAGAACTTCGACGACAATGGATCTCGGAAGACAGGGCCGGACGGCGACGACCAACGTTGTCTCCCTAACTGTCGATTCATTCATCCAAGCGACCCGGATTGGGATCGCGCTCTACCCGCTCGCTCGCGTGGAGGAGGCCCGACTCAAGGTGGTCGCGGACGGGGTCAATCTTCATTCAGGGCACTAGCCTCAGGTGCAAACACCACCTCTCTGGGTCAGGATCGAGGTAGTTCTTCGGCAACTTGGGACGACTACGTGACTGGCTTCGGTCCCAATCCTTCGGCGACGTCGAGTGCCCGCGGAGCATCCTCACACCAGCGTGACAGGACCACGTCGGGAACCAATGGGAGAGGTGACGCTGGCGCAGGTGGTTTTGGCTGGGGAACCGCGGCCGATAACAATGCGAAGACATCAGGCGGGTGGAATGAACCTTCTGCTTGGGGCGAACAAGCAGCATCGTCACAATGGGATGCGCAGCCAGTGGGATGGGGATCCTCTAGCAGTGGGTGGGAGAATACGGGGACCGACCTGGGATCTGGCTGGGGAGGAGACACTATCTCGGTCCAAACTAGCAAAGCACCCCCAGCAGCAGCCGTTACGAACGCCGCAGGTCCTACAAGTTCTGATACGCCGTTGGGTGGAACTTGGACAGATGGAAACATCAACATAGGAACGGCAACGACCCCATCGTCTCGGGCCATGCCGTTAGTTTCTTCCCCGAGCGAACCCGGCACAACGCACAGCGAACAACATGGTGATGATGCCGCGGCACCAGCCACGGTTGACATTTCACCCTTAGAATGCAAGGCATCGCCCTCCTCTCCTTCCTTTCGGCGGTCTTCGGCTATCAAATCGATAAGAATGCCGCCACCAGGTAGTGACCACGACCATCGCGTCGTTTCAAAGTCATCGGACGCTGACGCGAAGAGGTTAGTGAAGGCTTTCACACGATGCATAGAAGACGTACTCAACCAAGCTCTTCCTTAGTAACTTGATACTATCTACAGCGACGGCATTGCAGATGCGCGAGCTCGACGCTGAGCTCTCGCAGTTATCAGTATTACGCAAATCTCAGCAGGTCTCAATGACAAGAGCGGCGAGGGATCTTCTTTGGAACAAATCTCATGAGCTTAAAGATGCACGACACGCGGTGGGAGCAGATCACAATGACTGCTCTCGAGACCTAATGGAATCCGATTTCTTATATTTCTCATCTGTCCGGCACACTTCAACAGCTTTCAGCCGGAGTAATGAACAACTCAAACAATTAGAAGACTGGGTTTCAGGAGCAGAAAGATACTTGGACCACATTCAGGCTGAGGCCGGTCCTATTTTATCTGTTGAGAGGTGAGTCTGTTTTCTCGGAAGGTTATACAAGGTCATTAAGATTGTAGGTCCAATGGTGTTGCACATGGCAACAAGTTAAACATGCTCAAGCAGAGATCAGATTTCCTAGCAGAATCTGGTCTACCATGCCAAGATCTACAGTTCTATAATACTTTTCTGGATCAACAGATTCAGGATAAGAAGGAACTGATTGTGGCAGCCATTATCAAGGGTCAAGATCTAACCCATAATCATCTTCTTTCAACCTCCCTCTCCACCCTTCAAAAACAAGGAGAAACATGGAATCAGACCCTGCAAATTCAGTCTGGAGAGTTTGCCCAGACTTTGCTTCAATATAATCAATTGAAGGAAGATGAAAGCAAAAGATTTATTGCAAAAGCAAAGCAAAAGGGCACCATTCAACAGGTAACTAATATTGCAGCATTTTTTCTCTCCTATCTGACTTGATATTACTAGCTTCAGGCTGATGTAAATCAGAAAAAGCTACAGCTGCAGGCCTTGCAAGAAGAAATAGACCAGTTTCAGCACATTCTGACCTCTACAAAGCATCCACAAAGTCAAAACAATCCCCAAGAAAGTGCCCCTTATATTCAAGAATATATTAAGGGGTATATTCAAACAAATATACTCTCCAATGTTAGAGGAGTCCTTACCAGGTCTATGGCACAGTTTGCTGCTGCAGAGTCAGAGACTGTTGGAAAGGCTTGGAATGCATTGCAGCCCTTCTTGCAGATGTCTATTTGGTTACAAAATTCAGACATTTATAAAACTGAAGAAGAGATGGAAATAAGGGAGATTGAGGAGTCATTAATAGCTTAGAATATATATAGCCTAATGATAAGTCTATTTATCATGCCCTTTCTGTCACCCATTAATAGCATGATTGTATGATAAACCCTACTATTAAAACTATATTGAACACAGTTCATCTAAGTAGGTAACATAAATAGTGTTCTATTCTTATGGGCTAGAGCTTATCTGCCACCAAGATAAGTTTGCAATGGGGTGCAGTTATGTGGTCATAAGCAGGCCATTTCTATATGGGCTCACATAGTTCCAGTGTCAAACATATATACTTCGCCTGCAGATATGCTTTTCCCTTATGGATCCCTTTTTTTTTCACCATAATACTATTGCACTCTCTTTTCACACATTCAAAGCACTGCTTATGATTATAGTTAAACCAGAATTGAGACCGTTTCTACAGCTACTGGTAAGTTATAGATTTGGCAAAACCGACAGCATGGCGTTCGTGGTCAAAGACCGTATAATAACGGCGAAGGAAAACATCACCTATAGACATCCAGTTAACCACTGCTAACTTGAGACACGTATTCAATAATGACATACCGACAATCCACAGTGAGCCACCGGGGAGGTTGATGTCCATAGGAGTGAAGGAAGAAATGCAAGTGCCTTGCACCTCGAGCACATAATCGGATCCCTTCAGCGCATAGGGTTTGCCGTCGAAATAGAAGGAAAGATCGGGAAGGTCAGGGACTGTGCTACAATCAACCAAATATTGTCCGTTCCAAGATTTCTTGGCGCCGATTTGGGCATTGAGCATCTCGGCAATGTCGGTGGGCATGACGATGAGTGAGGTACCTATGATACAAGAATTAGGAAATACTCGAGGACACAAAATGAAAGGCGGCAAACCTGTATCGATGGCAGCACCGGTGTTCTCAAGCTCTAGCTCGTCATCCCCAAACCCAACCTTCTCTAGTTCAACCTCCCAATAGGCCTTGCGGCGGACAGGAACGTATGAAATAGAACCGGTATACGCGCTTGAGTCAATACCACCAAAGACCAACTCGCCACCATCACTTTCAGAGGCACCTAGTCGGAACGAGAAAACGTGTTTGTCAATAAGTTCCTGGTTCATCATCTCATAGAAAGGTGGCGGAATGCCATTGACGGAAATCGTGTGGTAGGCAAGGCCAAGGATACCGTCGAATCTAACGTAGTTGAATCTCTGGACGCTCAAATGGATTATGAAAGGCACTCACTTGCCAAAGGCGAAAGCAAGACCAGGTTCCTTCAAGGCCTCAGCGAACAGCTGGTCTTCGATGGTCAAGTCACCAATTTTCAAGTGGTCACGAGATACGAAGCCCTCCATGGAACCAGATCCATACTTGATTGAGAAGGATGACCCGTTCTTCTTGAAAGTTGAAGAAGCGCTCGAATCAAACTTCGTGTGGAGGAAACATGCAATGGAAGTGCAGCGAACACTCGGGACCCAAAGGTTACTCGAACTAATGAAGGTGATAAGTCGGGCTAAAGGTGCGAAGGTTAGAATCTCACCCCGTATCTGGAATAACCTTGAACTGGACATCAAATAGAAATCAACATCCTCTTCTGCTTCGACTAAGACCGAACTTACATTCTGAGGAGGAGTTCCAAGTGAGATCTCGATATAGTACTGCGCATTCATGTAGTCTGAACAGGGTTGTAAAGATTATGACGTAGGCGAAAGGGAGAAAGGAAGCGAACTCGTAAGGGGGATGTTATGGCCACCATTAATGGCCTCCTCCTGGGTCCAGTAGAGGTCGTCATCAGGGCGCGAGTCAAGACGACGACCCTGGCCACCGCTGCCAAGCAAAGGCATTTGGGAGGGTGTTTGAGCGCCATACTTCTCTGCGAGATATGCGCTTTCGAGGGAAGGATTAACGGGTGCGGTATCAAGTTTCTTGAGCTTAAGTTTGTGTACACCTGCCGCGGCAGCGTACGGTAAAAGTAGTAAAGGGGCGACAGCGGAGAGCAACATGGTGGTTGAGAAGAAGAAGGTTCCCTAAGTTGGGGTGACGCGAGTGGCTGGGATCAACTCGGAAGTTGCCGACGGAATTCGGCGGGGATGAGAGTTGGATGACGTAATGGATGCGTGTTACCCCATAATGTCCGACACTGTCGCTGTTACCAGTGCCGTCGCCGTCGACGACGTTAAGGCTGAGGTTGAGCCACGGCCAAGTCAAGCTCAAGCGGACACGCTAAGCAAACTCGAACGACTCATCTTGTCCCAGGCCGTATATGAACTCGGTTCGGATGCTTGGACAAGCGTCTCGAGAATCCTTTCTCAACACCCTCTCATCCCAAAACGCGACAATACACCCTTCTCTCCTTCGGTATCTTCCTATTCCTTCTATCCCACTCTGTTATTCAACTCTTTCCTCACCACGCAGGCCTGCCGAAATATTTATCACCACCTTCTGAGGGCCGTTGGACTCGACAGGTGTCCATCATCCACTGGGATTACCTATTGATCAGCTGACCCTTTTCCAGTGCCGAACCAGAAAAACAACCCCGGAACGGCAAGTTTCCACCATGAGAAGGTTGTCTATCGTGTTTCTTAACGCCTTTGCAGCTCATTCGAACAACCTGAAGTTAGCTCAGCGTATGTATCAAGCAAGAGTGCTGGAGCTAAAGGAACTTATTCTCGCCGAGGAGGCCCGGTTCAAGTTCGTTTCTGTCATGGAATCCCATTCCCATTCTCTACTTATCTCCTCGTTGCTAGTTCTGTCGCTGCAGAAATAGAAGCCATTCGTGCAGGAAAATGGGATACGAAATTTGAAAAAGGCATCGAGAATGATGAAAGCTTCCCAGATAGATTGGCACTTTCCCCACAAAGTGAGGTATGTCTTCTCCTTTGGCTTGAACTTACGGAGACTTAGCTGTCCGTGTTTGCAGCGAGTCAGTGCGATCGAGGGCTCCGGGTCAGACCTCACAGGTGTCTCAGACACGAGTTCATCTATCGTTCAGATGCAGGTAGCTATCTTCGCGTGTCATACGGTAGTATCACAGCTTACTCAGGCTTATCATAGACGGATCTACCGTTTCCAGAAGAAGAGATAGTACAAAGACAACTTGACGAAGATCTTGGTACTCATGATTCATTGCCACGCGCGACTACCTCCCCATCGACTCACGAAAGTGACATCGAACCACCTGCTACTCTGCAATCATCCCCATTGCCAAGTCCCATTGGTACAGACTATGTGGATGAGCATATCGACATTCGTGGATCGCCGCCGCCACCCCATGAGTCGCCAGATCCTCTCGACATTATTACCCCAGAAGAAGATGATGGTGAACTCAAACCGCCTCCTCCGACTCATAGACGCGCAGAGACTGCACAGCCATCCTCGTCTCCACCCCAGCTCTTCGAAAGGACTGATGGCGCAGAGGCTCTAGACTGCAAGGACTCCAACATCGCAGAACCTTCGGAGATCGCTGAAATTTCTGGATCTCCACGGGTCTTGGAACGTGTCGAACCTTCCGAGGTCGAGGAACGCTCTGAGGCTGAGGGCGAACTTCAGTCAGATGAGCCCGTATCGATGTCTCAATCTAATCCACTAGAAGGTGAGACATCGAAAGAAGATGATTCGCCAATTGTCTGGAAGGACGATATGTCTATACGTACTCTATCTGAAACCCCCGTCGTTGCCGATCCCGTGGGATCACCCTTACCCTTGGATGTTGAGACCACGTCGGCTGCTTGTACACCTCAAATTGGTACAAACACGACAGGACCAGAAGGTGGGTTTATTCTTGTCCCATCGAGTGTGGCTGAACTACATTTCCAGAGGCATCCGAGATTGAGATGGAAGAGAAGATATCGGCGGACGAAACCGAGCCTGACGAAACTCAGGTTAAGCAGGATGATGAGATGGAAATAGAACAAGGGGATGGACATGACGCGGCATCGCCAGTGACCGAACAGTCGCGTCCTGATCGTAAGTTTTGGAAATCGCACATGTACTGCACGCTGACTGTCCCAGACAAGCGGAAGGCCTCAGAGGCTGCGAGTACCTTCTCAGATTCTACGCGAGACAGAAAAAGAACTCGCGAAGACTCGCAGCCTGTCGACGAAGATGAACCAGGTAAATTTCCTACACTTCCTCTTCTGTTTACTGTTGCTAAGCGTATGAATAGGTCCTGTGCGCCGCCGTGGCCGGCCGCCTGCCACTGACTCGCAAACCTCCAAGAAATTCCAAACTGTTATCATCATGGTTCATTCACAAATTTCCCAACATCGCAACGGCAATATCTTCCACAATCCTATCAAACCGTCCGAAGCACCTGATTATTACGATATAGTAAGGCGACCAATGGACCTCAAGACGATTAAAGCTCGCATTCGTGACGGCCATATCGCAAGCTCAGATGAATTTCAGAGAGATGTATATCTCATGTTCGCAAATTCTCTGATGTATAACAGACCTGGTTCAGATATCTTTAACATGGCTGAAGAGGTGTGTCCCGCCCCGTCTTCCCCGATATGCGGCTCACATGAAACAGATGATGCTGGAGAGTGAGGCACAAATCAACTCCTTTAGGCAGACTGAGGGCATTATCAAAGGTAGTCACCGGTAGCTCGTCCGACCGTGGTCGAGTCACTCGTGCTTACATTCAACTTTGTTGTATTGCTGTGTCGTATGATAATACACGGAAATGAAGCCTGCAAAGCATGATCGACTCGAGACAGTAGTAGATACAAAAGATAAATATGCTGCGTCAGAACCATGGCGAATAAATCTCTGTCATCTTCATGAGGTTTATCGGGTCGGAAGCAGAACCGACGAGGTTAATAACGGTACCCATCACGGACTGCAAGGATGGTGCCGGATTGCTTGGATTGCTCTTGGCCTGGAAGCGTTTCAGTTATCTATTAGAGTAACGGGACGGTGTTACGAACCTGTTCATGCTCGATCTTGCACCCCATCGTTTCTATCCGTTTCACAATAGTGTCGATGTTCACTTGCACATTTTGACGAAAAGGTAGATCTACTGTCCACGTCCTGTTTCGCGCCTGCAGCCAGGTAATCATCTCATCTCGGGCAAAGAGACATAATTGATCCCCCACGTCGTTCTGCGGACAAAAGTGGAGGACATCAGAACGAGTCGATCTCTAATGTAGTTGCCTCACCTGTGGCTCAGAGAGGGCGCGGCCTATTGCTACTATGGCAGATACAAGGATGCCTTCGGTGAAGCACTCCCCAATGAAGTGTTGAAGATTGGGCGTAAACCGGAAAGGCACCACATCATGCGAAGCAAAGACCGGGAGCTGATTTGGCAAGTTGAGCAGCGCGGCGGGGATACCCATTCCTGGAAGCAACTCGCTCATGGCTATCAGACCTGTCCTACGCGATACGTGAAATCTATTCGGTAGCCTGCTGGTAAGGAAGAACGCATGGGTCATGAAGCACGACGCCGCTAGTTGGAGGGTAAACTGCTTTCGCATTCGCCAAAGATCGGAGGGCGTGTCCATCGTGCGGATCATGTACTGTTACGAGCATTAGATTGTTCCGTATGATGTCAGGGGGTTACGGACATTGGTCAGGATTGTCTCAGGTACCATATGCGCTACAATTTCATCGAGGATATCCTTTTTCAAAGAGAAGTACTCGATCTTATTTGGCTAGTACTTGGTCTCAGGAACGGCCCCCAAGGAGAGAAGTGAAGTAGCTTACCATACGATAATGCATTTCCCTGAATTTGCGTAGCGTCTCCTTGACTTTCTCCCCGGGTATGAGGATAGGGTCTTCCCTGGCCATCCGAGTATCCTCGCAGAACTTGTCAAATATATCACCCAGAGTGATATAAGACGTGTCATTTTGCAGAAGACGCAGGTTTGCGCTGCACGATATCGATGCTGGGATATGGAAGCTCACGTGACGTTTCCGGCTCTCCTTATGACGGCTTAGCACTCTGTATCACCGTCAGAAGGCGACTACGGGAGGAGGTAGAAGTAGAGACGAACCCGTTGAACATGCGGAAGCATGCCATTACCCGCTCCTCTCTGCGAATGTGCCGACCAGAGGGAAGTTGTACAGAAAACGAGACTTCAGAGTTGTCAGAGCCATGGACAGTAAGGCGTCTCCAGCAATAACCATTGGAGCGACAGTTCTCAAATTTGGAACCGAATTTGATTATCTTGGCAAAGTTTTGATTGGTGTCCTTGTCCTATACGGGGTTTAGTCATAGGTAATTAAGACAAGTCGTGGAACTCGCCTCGGTATATTGCCCAGGGATTTCAATGTCGTCAAACTTCCCATGCTGGAATTCAGTGAGATAATGGCTGAGGAGGTCTAATGGTTGAAGCCGTGGGCGCGAATCCAAGTTACGCTCATATCTGTCACGCCAGCGCTGGAGTCGACGAATGTACTCGGACAAAGTAAACTTGCTCTTAAGAAACTCGTCTTCATATTCTTTCTGCAAAGCCATCGATAAATTCCGTTCTCAAATCAAAGAGATAGATTCACGCACCCGAGCCTGACCGGATAAATTAGTGACCATGCGATGAAGGTTTGTATTGGTCCCTTGAGGAAGAGCACCGTCATCGTCCATGGAATTGACACGGAGTGCGTAGTGCTTTAGAGGGAGGACCACTAAGTATTAAAAACGAATGCTCATTTGACTAACATTACCTGCATCGCATCTTGTAGAAGCATGCAAATAAGACGATAAATCTCTTCTTCTTGGGTTGCCTTGAAACGGTGGCTGATTTGGTCGACCGTTGTCTCCATGCTGAGAATCAATAGGGGAAACGCTGTCTTCAGCATGTTGACGACCTCTTCGACGTACTCCCAAGAACGTTGCCCAGGGAATGTGATAGTAGCCTCGGGGGCTTTTAAGCCGTCGGTATTGGATGACGTGGAAGCTTCCGATCGTAGCGAAGGGTCATGATCTATCTTGGAGGAGTTCTGGTTTCCAACAGAATCTGGTTCATTTGCTGACGAGGCCCCACTCTGTACTCGTGCGGCTGCCTGTGCTTGCCTCCTCGCAGAGATCAGGTCTTCCCTCGTAGTGCGGAGATGGAAGAAAAGACCCTGGATAATTTATGGTCAGCATTTGTCCCGTAGGTCAGTCAGTTATATGCGGACCTGGGGATAAAGCTTCGCCAAGTTAAGGAGAATATACCGGGCTTGTTTAAACTCACGGTAGCCCAGAGATAAACAGAGCTGCGGGATTAACGTGATCCAATACCAAAAGGCCGCTTCACCCTTGTATGTATCGAATGCACGAGAGATGGAAAGGTTAGTATCATCAACACTGAGCAACCATAAGACCCGCGTGAGAAGAGGACGGCTTTTCCCACTCTTATAAAGACCAACGGCTTGAAGATAGCAGCTAACAGCATTCGCCCCGTGGGACATATCCACGGGTGATTCCTTGAACATGCGATCACTATATTTCCCCCACTCGGCCCAGGACCTTGCTTGGCTCATGTCCAGTTGGACTGCTTGACCAAATGCTGCATTTGCTTCGTCGTTGCGGTTGCACCGTGCATGGAAAACACCCTTTAAGGTATAAAACTCTGCCTTCTGCGCTGTTGAGAAGTACATGAGGTTTGTGTTGTTGATCACCTCTAGACCCGCTTGGAGATCGTTCGGCTTTTGGTAGTGACAACGGGCCTGTTCGCGGAGTTTTAGAAATGCTTCCGATATCTCGATATTCGGAAGTGTGTAGATCTTGTTTAGGAGGGCGAAACAGACGTCTAATAGATCGTGTTTGCGAGCGACGTGGGCGAAGCGATTAATTATCCAGGCCGTCTCATGATAACCACGGAAGCCGTAGGTGTTCGTGTTGCCGGCAGCCCCATTGCCCTGGGTGTTAGGAACGATCAAGGGGATGTAAGTTTTGTTAATGGCGTGGAAGACGTTTTGTCGCCAGGCTACGAGGTCGCTCCAGATACTGATGTCGTCGTGAATGTTTGGAAGTCTTTCCCGCCACGCTTGGAGCACCAATTTCAGATCGGAGGATTTCTTTTCTAGGTTCTGGGTATTGGTTGTAGACAAGGAACCGAATATTTTTACGGCCTCTTGCAGCTCGACGAACTGTTGGAAATGCTGTAACAACGGGACGTGCGCAGGGGAGAGGTCAGCTGGAAGGGCCACCCATTTCCTGAGTGTGAGCTGCATTGCATCCTCCAAGATCTTGGTAAACTCCACGTTCTTCTCCACAGCCGACGGAACCTTCAGCAAAGCAATAAATGCTTCAAATACACGGCGCCGAGGGGTTGCATTCTCTGGGAGTCCGTTGACTTGGTCTTCCAATGTTTCACAGTTCTCGGGCCAGTTCTTCGTACGCCAGGCGCTCTCGAGCATCAGTTCCTGGTTATTCTCGTTTCGGGCGAACTCGTACAACGTATCCCATTGTTGAAGCTTCTCCGCGGCAAGAATCCAATGATCTTCCCATAGGCAAAATTCTTGTTCCGAGAATGCAAGAGCACCTGCACGGGATTTTCCTTGTGCACTCTCGTACATAGAAGTAGCCTGCTCCCACATGCCATGTTGTTCGAAAGCGAGAGCGACGTTTGTTTCTGTATGGAGGGAACGCCGCCTCCACAATCCGTAGAAAAGGTCATCTTCGGCCATCTCCGCGTACAGCTCCACTAGGGCATCGGACACAGTGTCACGAAGGGCGTGATCGGGCTTGATATTACTATTCAGAGTTTGAAGGATCTCCGCTCCGGCATGCCAAGCGCAGAACGTCTTAGCAAGGAATTTGACCAGGTGAGGAGGGAGCACCATTGTAGGGGAGCACAGATTTGATCCGGCAAGAAGAGTGTTGATGATGTTAGGGCGCAGCTCCGTCTGACGCACATGATAGTCTTTGCTAAGAAGCGATATCATATGCTGAGTGGTATCCGTCTGCTCTCGCCGAGAAAGGGACGCCCAAGCGATCGGGAACAGAGACAACCAAGTCTCGTGAGCGACGTTTGGATCAAGGAAGACCAGTCGTTGGATTGGTTGAACGATGTCGGCAACACGAAAGTTGGGTAAGAAGGGCTGTAACGCGACATTTGACGTAGACGATGTGGGCCTTGGCCCCAGGGCCATGTCACCATCGACAGTGCTGAGCAAGAGGTGGATGGCCACATGAATCCAGTTAGTGTCCGCTAAAGCATCCCAGCTCTGTACACCCAGAATATAACACAGTCGACTAAACAAACTTCGTGGAACACTCCCGTCTAGGAGCGACAGGAAGCGCTCTCTTGTGCGAGGTTCGCGTGCTCTACATCCCAGGAGGAACGACTGCTCAAGTTTGGTGGTGAGATCACTACGACGAAGGGAGGGTTCGGTGTATATTTCTAGAATGAGTCCTAAATAAGAGTTGAACAGAGCATCGCCGCGCGTTTCGAAGGTGGCCATCTTTTGTAGGACGCTAGCCTTTTCTTTCATCGTCGGGTAGGATTCTTGGCGGTGCAAGGCCCAATCTCGCGCGATATCAAGTACACACCGGCAAAGAGATGCGCTTTTCGATTTCTCGATTAATTGGTGAAGCGTAGCCAGCAGATACTTTCTTTGCTCGCCCAGAAACGATACCGAGATTTGCGAGATTTCCAAAATTGATGTCAAGAGGCGTACCCCACTCTCAAAGCCTTGAGTGGCAGATTGGACTTGAATGTGTTCCTTGGTCAACTTGTTGAGAAGTTTCATGAGTGGCACGCTGAAAGCCTCAATCCTCTCGGGCGTAACCTGAACGATGGACCGCAACATCATGAGTGTGCCACGCAGGGCCGTTGCATTTTGTAATCCGTCATCAACAGTTTTGTGCACAAATTGGTGGAAACCGGACATTTCTGTTTGCGGTTCGTCTTCCTTTGGGAGAGGGAACAGGCGGATGAGGCGATCAAAGACGGGATGGAGAGCATCATGGAGAGCAGAGTCCTCTGTGACCATCCCTTTACGGACAAGTCTCTGCAGCGTCGCAGCGTTTTCGGCGTCCGCAAACCATGTATCTGGCTTATCTGAAACGACCACCTGGAGGACGTTAGCTGCACATAGAGCTTGAGCGAGTGCACCCTCGTTGCTCAAATCGGCCTAGCAGAACCTTTAAGTCTACGGGGAAAGACATTTTCGAGGAGGTTGTCGTACCTGCTCCAGGAAACGGGAGAAGAAATTTAACTTGACCGTGACTTCCGTCCAGCCATTCGGCCCGACGATCGAACGCAACAGCGTCAAAGCACGTGGTACGAGGACGCCTCGAGATTGCACGTCGAAGGCTGTCGTGATGAGCCGCACGAGATAGCTGACAACACTTTCGCGAAGTGGCAGTGGTGTCACCCAAATTGGGATGCTGCCCGTTGAAGTGGCGGAAGAACCTCTTTCTTTGGTGGCTCGCTGTTCCCAATCATAGATGGTCTGCGTGATGTCAATGGACAAGGACCTTGATTCACCGGACACCGAGGAATGCAAGCCAAGTTTGGCGAGCGAGTTCACAATATGGGGAACGAATAGGGCGCGTACAGGGTAGAAAAGATCTGGTTGTCGGACGATGAGATGATAAACGGTCATGATCATAGATTGGCTATTCTCCTCCTCAAGCAAGCGTCGAGTCGTTTTGGCCCACATAGGATAACCAACTTCTTGGGGTATAGATGGTGCTAAGATATCCAGAGATTGGTTAACCAGAGACCTTGCTTCGTTGTATGAAGGAGGTGGTTTGAGCAACCCTGTCCAAACTGTGAGTATGAACTTGGGGGGAGTTGGGAAATTCTTGAAAAAGCGTGCGGCGAGGAGGAATGTGGTTTGTTTCACGTATGTATCCTCACTGTTAATGTATTGCCAGGCGCACTTGATAATGTCCTTCCGCGCTACCTCCAACGAGGTATGGTAATGTTCAACGAGAACGGCGGTAAAGTGCAGAAGTTCGACGTGGAAAGCGTCATCAGCCTCCGAGAATGTTGAACCGTCGAGCATGGGGACCCAGATACGGCGATGAATGTACGATACAAGATCCTCATCCAAGAGAGCATTTTTCAAGGCCGATCGAGCTCGATAGAGAAGTATGGGGGTTATGAAGACGCGTATGAAATGAGTTTTATCGGGCCAGCTGAGTGAGGTGTCCGAGAATCGTGTCAAGAAGCGGAAGAATACGTTCCGTTGGTAGAAAACGTCGTCGCTGAAGGCCACACGGTTGAGAAGAAAACGCGTCATGCGGATCAAATCCATCGGGAGGTTGCGCGTGTAAACCGTGATAAGGTCGAAGAGTATGTCAACCCTGGGCTTCCACCTAAGGACACCCTCAAAAATAGTGATGATAAGGGTGTGCCGTTTGACGGCGGAGGAAATCGCAGATGCATCGTCTTCTGGGGGGGGTGTTTCGGCACGCCAAACGTCGAGCAAAGCCTCGACTACGAATGGATATTCTGAGATCCAGTGCGGATTGACATCAGCGAGATCTGAGAAGACTTGCAGAGCAGGCATGACCAGGGCCGGGTTGGTCCCCTTCAAACAGTCACGAATTATGATCGGCGTGCGCGATTCCAACTCATGCTGCAGACTCGATGACAGGCGGGACTGAAGGATACTTCTCAATGTGCCGACATGTCGGGGAAGATGGAAGTGTCTCAAAAAGAAGTCAATGGCCTCAGTTGGATACCGATCCAGATACTTGGCCAATGGACGAGCGAACGGACTCGAGCTTGAGTATTGCATTTGTACTTCCGCCTGCACAATTGCGTTGACCAAACTTTCGAGAAACACATTGGCCGCTGAGGGTAGCAAGTGGAAAATATTTGCAAGGCGTATGAGCTTGGTAATGCCCTCGGTGTCTGTAGGAGGAAGCTTTGAAAATGTCTGGGGATCGGCGACTATGCGGAAATGGTCGAGTAGCTTGTAGCCTATCTCTACCTTGAAGTAGTTCGTCAGGAGCTCGAGCAGGCGCGCCAGCCCCTCCAAGCCCAAGACAGACAGGCGTTTTGGATCGGCAAGGTTCATCAAAATCGGTCGCAGCCCAGTCTGTAAGAGTTCCTTGGGTAAGCGGTTCTGGTGGGTGAGCACCACTCGAAGGCCTTCATGGGCAACTTCCTTGACTTCCGCAGAAGGTGAATAGAGTGATTTGAAATAGACACTTGTGACCCTGAACTTCGTGTCAGTGGATGCACAAGTGGGAAGTGTTAGAAGAAAATTCCTACCTCTGACGCGTTTGAGGTTGCTTAGCGAAGAACTCCGTAATGGGCATGGAGGCAGTTAAAAGTCGGATGGCAGCCACGCGTAGTTTCGTGATATCCAGGCTACTCTGTCGAGCACTTCCCCTACTCAGCAAGCCAGCATCCTCGGCGTCTGCGAGAGCCAGGGCCTCGTGCAACAGGCGTAGTAGCTCGTCATTCAACTCGGGAAGGGGGGGATCGAGGCTTACGCAGTATCTCATTGCCTCGATGATGCCGATCTGTATTGGGAAGGGGAGTGCACGAAGAGGCTTTGTGTAGATCCCTAGGAGCATACGTTCACGGTGAGGCATCAGAAGGCTGTGTATGGTTTGCCCGGTGATTTCGGAGAGGAGCGCGATGCACGTTTCGCCCGCCTTCCTGACGATAGCGTTGGAACTCGACAGTTCCGTGAAGAAAATGCCCGTTAGATGAGCGAGCTTGGCGGTACCCGGCTCCGAAATTTGAGACGATGAATTAACGTTGCTGAGGCGAAGGACACGAGTTAAGGTATTCAAGATATCATCGATGTCCCGTGGTGAATCATGGGGCATATCCTTCAGGACGTGCAACAACGTCCGGACAAGATCGACCTCGCGGTCATTGATCCACTTGGCCCCGAAGTCCGGGAGGTTCAAGATGAGTTTGATCCCACTGCAACCGGCCTTCTTCCGGACCCATGATTCGTCAAGACAGAGAGCACTGAACCGTCCGGCGACGTGATGGAGCAGGGGTAACAAATCCTGGGTAGACGCTTCACCAGAGCCCCAAAGGACGATGAGGTCTTGAATCAATGAATTAACGAGGTCAACAGCTCGCGATGCCTCAGCGGGATTCTCTCGTGAAAGCCCATGAGAAAGCCCATCTAGAAAGGCAGCGAATAGGAGACTCGCGTAGCGTCGCATTGCCTTGTCTAGGGTAACCGCTCTACGGATCTCGGCGCCGAAGACGTAGTGGGCAAGTTCACGGATGAAACCCTCGGCCTTTTCTTGGACGTCAGGCTGGTGGATGGCGTCGAACATTCCCTCTAAACAACGCACGAACACCTCTTCGCGCTCTCGCCCATGCAAACCCTACAACATGTGTCAGATACGATAGCGGTGAAGGCATCACACATACATCACTCAGAAGTGTGGCGACACAACCCTGTATAAACTCAAAGGCTTGTTGACGATAGGGTGAGGTGTGTCTCTTCAACACCTTGATTGCAACGGACGTAATTGAACCGAGATCGAGACCTTTTGCACCTGCCCCAAAGGATACGAATACTTGAGCAGGGTCCGATATGTGGTGGTAATTTAGTTCCGGTTCTTTCTCCAGAAGACGGCGATTTCGGCCACCTAGTTTGCCTAAGATTCGAAGTGTCGTGTGCGCGTTAAGATGATTAGCAGGAAGGGGTTTCAGGTGGCTTTGCAGCGCCTCCATGAGCTCACGTAGGACTGTATTGAGAGTAGGGTCGAGAAAATCTGGAGTGAGGTTGTCGATGCATAACTCCAGGGTTCTGAGTCCCTGTGCCACAAGTTCAGGGCCTCCGCGGAGAGCTAACACCAAGGGCTTCATCAAATAGGATAGGTGGGGTAAGAGGTGCGTTAGGCGTAATGGTACGGTCAAGCACAGTTCAACAAGCATATCTCGACTGAAACCATCCGAGGTTAGGAGTTGCCTATTAAGGTTTTCCAACATCTCTGGTAGAAGGGGGAGTACCTCCTTATACAAAAGCTCAAAGCGACCCCCACCGCCGCCAATTGCTCTGAACAACCCCCTGAGAAGGTGGTAATAGTTGGTCGGCTTTGTGGCTTTCGCAGCTAGGGGAAAGCATTCCGTAATTAGCCGCGACAGATGGGACGCGAGAATAGGTTCGTTGTGCTGAGGGAACAGGGCGATGGCTCCAAAGGCCATCTTGAACAACCGGATCGTGATTACCGCTGTGGGATCGTCATACTCCCCAAGTTGCGGAAGGTTTGAAATGAGATGTCGCAGAATGACTGAGACAAGAATTGCTGAGGTGGGCTCGCGTCCAAAAAGAGCCTGACATATCTGGAGAATATGGTGCCGCTTTCGTGCCGTTTGGAAGAAAAAATCGACCTTCAGCGTCCAGACTTCTCGGAAAATGTGGGGATTGATTTCAAAGAGAGCGCCAACTAGCATTTCCATGGGCTCGTTTCCATCTCGTGGGTCAGCATCGTACAGACTCATACACCGGATACAGGTCTCGAACAATCTGAGCATGAGAGAGCCGTCGAGGACGGGCGCATCAATTTTTTTGAGAGCACCGAGACAGACTCGTAAACCGTGTGCAAAGGTTCGGAATAAAAGCCGGAACTCTGAAGTCACTTTAGTGGGGATTGTGGTGTAATGAAATTAAGGGCACTCACCCGATAAAACATTGTCTGGATCCTCTGCGGCATACACAGCAGACGCGACAGGCCGTGCCTTCTCGACCATGAAGAAGCTCCCTGTCTCTACCTCCTCATTTTTATGACGTTCTGAGCGTTGCTGGACCTCATCAAGGACGGCAGCGAGTGATTCGAGTCTGTCCACACAAGTCTCCATTAGAGCAGTAAGGACCTTGGCAGCGCCGTCCGGGGTATCCTTTGCTACCACAGTTTCTATGAGGTTAAACATCATCTTCCCTGCCAGAGTGTGAACACTGCTAGAGAGGCAAGGGTTGTGGATCACACGTGAGTATACGTGGATGAAGTGGGCCAATTGCCGCGGCGACAAATCGCCACGAAGATAGTGAACCAGATCTGCAGCGGCGGCATACGCCGTCGGACTGACGAAGAGATGTTTGGAGGGGAGCATGACATATCAGATCCTACGAGGGCTCACCGAAGGGCTTCTCTGCTGCCAAAACTAGGGCCAAGCAGTACATTCTCATCCAGGAGTTTATCGACTTGAGGAAGGAGTGCCCCACGGTATGGTGTAGCGACAAGGATTCTAAAACAAGTTATAAGTTCCTACACCTGCGCGGTTAGAAGGTCGTGATGTAAGAAAATACGAATGCGCACCCGTCTCGAAGAGATGTCATGCGCAGGTATGTCCTGTAACAATCGCAATGACGCCAGGAGAAGACTATCTCCATGTGACTCGTGTTGGTCTCCAAGACCCCGTAGAACATAGGCAACGTAGGACAGCATCTGAGAGAATCCTTTAGCCACAAGAAGTATGGGGTGTGAGAAGGAATCTACCTTGACTTGAGCTAGAATGAGGTCACTATATGCTTGAGCGTTGGGTATGGTCTCTGACATTCCCGACCAGAAACCCCCCATGGCCTCATAGTCTTCCCTGGCCTTCTTTTGTGCAGGAGCCTCGACAGCGAGAACCTCAAAATGTAATGGAAGACTGTTTTGGATGAGTGTGACGATGGACTGTCGCTGGTCGCGCATGAAGGCTGAGACAACAATGCCCATTTCCTTTAGCACCTTGAAACTGCGCATGCTAGGAAGGACGCCGTTGGCGTCCAGTACGACAGAGCCCTCAGATAGATATTCTGTAGCGAGTGAGGGTATGTTCCGGGATAGTGCTTGAAAAACAACCATAAACTGCGAAACGAGGTCCTCCGGAAGGGTCCGATGAGTGCGAATGATCTCACTCAGAGTCTTGCAACAAGCGACACCAATCTCCTCGTTGTCGTGACGCAAAAGGTGTAACATACCAGGAAAGACAACGGAGATCAGAGTCCGCGCGCCTTCCGTCGGGGCAAGACGCTGCAAAATTTCGACGGCGACACGCCGAAATTGATACTCCAGGGCGTCCTTTTGGAATGCAGGCTCATTCGAGCGGAGAAGCTCGAGCAGCGCGGGAATTGTCTGAAGATAAACACGAGTAACCTCCGTGTCGCGAACATTATCTATCATGTCGCGTAGTTCGGTAGCAGCTGCGAGTCTGCGCGTCAAATCTACAAAACCAATGCTGTAGGTGTTGGCCAGCGGAATAAAACACGCCAAAATGCGTACCGAGGGCGGGGTCTGCTACTCGAGCAGTCCGCATTTCGAGATCTGCAATAGTCCCAAGATAGGGGGCCGCATCCATATGTTGAGATACCGACAGAAAGGGCTATACGCGAGGGTTTGATGGGATGGTGAGAAGGAACCCACAAGAGATGGGAGGGGGGCGTTAAGCAGTGGACACAATGCTGTATGCATTTGACCCCGAAAGTCGTGACATCACGTGAGGGATAGTAACATAATGTCATGTCACGGCCAAGGCCTTAGTACTGTACATGTAAACAACTGGGGTAACTTAGTGGTCTATGTGACTGGTTCTCCCCGAATCTCCTTCACAAGGTTCTCCCAATAACTCCAGTCAGATCCATCAGAAACCGCAGCCAAGCTAGGGTTGGTGCCGATGCCCGCTGAACCATCCGTCGACGAGGTGGTGCCGAACCACCCAGACAGATCCGTACTTCCGAAACCTCCCCAAGGGAGACCGGCATAGTTCAAAGAACCGTCTCCACCTGGCCCACTTGACATGCTCACGGCATTGTACCATTGATCGAGAAGTGTTTGAGCAGCTGACTCATCCTCTGTCGTGGGGCTGTTGGAATTGGACGTTTCAACACCCGACTCGCCTTGCAGTCGCTGGATGGTAGGCGGCGAAAGAACATGGCTGAGTGAAGGGCCCGACTCAACACCTGGCCTGGGGGAGATGGGTCCACTGGCGGGGTGAGAGACGAAGCCGGCGCTGCGAGACGCTGGCTTTTGAATATTGGGTAGAGGCTGCGAGTCTGCAGCGATCATTGGTTCCAAAGGTTCCTCGAAGGCAGGAGTTTCACTGATGGAGGCCTCCACTTGGGAAGACTTTGCCTTCAGAAACTCGATAATTTTGACCTCCCTGCGCGTGGTGTCGTCCATTTCCCTGATTCCTTCGTGGTCTTTCAAAAACGTATCCAGAATAGTATGCATACGTTCGGCCATACTTCCCCGCGGATATAAGACCAAGTAGATGCCACTGATCATCGCATTCTGAAAATCTCGATACGCGATATTCAGGGCGACAAGCGTTTCTTGAGAAAGTTTGGAGATCATCGCTCTCCTGATTTCGAAATCCCTGATAACCGAAACGAAACAGGCCCTTCGTGAGCGAGAGTAGCGATCAGAACCAAGGCGGCGAAGCAGATATGGCCGATGGAGGCTCATTCGGATAAAGAAAACCTCCGTCAGAAGAAGAAACCGATGGGCGGGAAGATATGGGTGCGAATCGTCAAAGGATGGGTCAAAATTCATAGAGAAATGAGGGGGGAGATTGTCGAGAAATCTGAGGATGTCATCATCAATAGCCAACACGTCAGAATAGTGGCTATGTTGTCGAACTTGTTGGAAGTGGTGGACAATGCGGCCAATAATCCCGGCGAGTTTGTGACGCAGAATGGCGAAGGTCATGCGAGTTGGAGTAGATAATGGAGGTGGATTTCGAAGTTCAGAGAGACTGACTTCGTCTTCGACATTGAGAGGGGGAAGAGTCGAGGAGTATGCATCTTGTATTGCGTTTGGTCTCCCCAGAAAGAGAGCGTACGATCGATCTGCGTGATAGAGATATGCCCTACGCAAGTTAGTTCTGCTTGGAGACCATATGGGGGAACTTACCAGATTCGCCGGCGATACTCTACTTGTGCGGGGTCCAATCCCTAGAAAGAGGTTGATAATAGAGTCACTGGAGAAGATGAAACTGTCTCTTACCATTGTCGAAGCGTCTCGATGCAGACCAAGAGCCTTATTACGAGTAAGTCGAGACTGTTTTCGAAGATATCTGTGTCGTACCTGCGCTGTTCGTACAGCAGCACCCAACTGACTCCAACACTCAGTTATTCGGCGATCGAAGGTCAGGTAACGTGCACTCTATCATAATGTCAACAAGTTTCAACTCAACGACATTGACAAGTCCACTTGCCAGAAGTCGCGTGAGGACCATATCTAGAGAGTCTGGTTGAATCGCAGCAGCAATAAGCATGGATCGTCGCGCTGTCAAGCCATCGGAATTGAACAGTGACGATAAGGTGACGACAGGGTAAACATACAAGACCAATAATACCTAAGAGATGTCAGTCTCCGGCTCCTGGCATCCCCCGCTAAGTGCTCCGGCGCCACGCGGACAGCGATTGCAAGAACGACAAAGAGTAAGGGCAAGAAGCGGACGTCGTTCGGATGAACGCTGACTCCATTAGCGAAGACCGAAGCATACGACGTCCGAAAGTCCCGTTCGGAGATAGGGTAGCGTGTCCAGTTTCTACTTCTTGTCAGATGGGTAATAGGCCTGGCTAAGGGGGAGTAGCTCACACTGAAGTAAAATAGAAGTCGACCAACACGTCTGCAAACCTTCGCGGTGGAAGCTCCTGAACAAGTTCGGTTATTTTGTGAGGAGAAACACCACAATCTTGAATGAGTGTCTTGAGATTGTCCGCTGCAGTAGGCTCCGAGTCTTGCCGAACCGAATCGATAGCAGCCACGAAAATCTTTGTGTCATCACCTGCCGGCTGGTTGGACAGCAAGGATGAGGGGGAGTCAGCCTGAGTGTTAGGTACAGCGTTCTGGATCTAAATACAAAGATTCGTTCAACAAAGATAAAATAGGTGTAATTATCAACACCTACCTGTTGCAATACCGAAGCAGGTGCAACACTCCCAGATGCGCTAGTCCCATACCATTTTCCGCTTTGAAACGTGCCGCTGCCGATATCATCCTCCTCCGCTTGTGAGTTTGCATCTGCATCGGCACTAGGGGAAGGCGACCGAGCACGCTCCCTGGACCAATTATCCTTAGGAGAACCAGACGCCGACGCAAAT
>Ga0307512_10001478_pt1 | contig 33133 bp, 21 predicted proteins | sample 14_EM_MG_FD_200267 | JGI IMG/M metagenome (GOLD analysis project Ga0307512, IMG submission 200267) | Populus trichocarpa ectomycorrhiza microbial communities from riparian zone in the Pacific Northwest, United States - 14_EM | ecosystem: Host-associated > Plants > Roots > Unclassified | place... | reverse complement strand
CTGGTAGAAGGTTTCAATGCTAAGTGTGTATTTTTGGTCATGTAGTGTAGATTATAGAACAAGCATATGCGATATGCAAACCCCTTGTCATCTTGTGCATTTCCCGATTTTTTTGCCAATGGCTGTATGTATCACTTGCCAGCCAATGAGATTGTGGCACATATAGAAAACAATTCCAACCAATAAGAATGCTTCAAAGTGACGTAACAGCACATTTGTGCGCACCTGCAGCCTGCCTTCTGCATCTCGCCCTAGACTCTGGCAATTCTTCGGCTACAAATCGGATTGGCACATACCCCCCCACCAGAATTCGTGGACAGTCAATAGCGATAACACCTTTATCTCCTCGCCGGCGGCGAGCGGGAGGTTCCGACGTACAGTGAGTGGCGGGTTGTAGTGCACGGTAATTTTTCGATAATGCTATTTCTTGCGCTCGATCGTGGGTATACTTAGGCCGGAATGGCACGTTATTTTCTGGTTGCAGGATGTGGCGGCATACTCTTCCCAGGTTCGTATGCTGAGTGTAACGTCAACAGATTCAATCCCAGTTATCTCCAACTTCTTGAGTAGCAAAAGGCTTCCGTATGTATAGCATAGAAACCACATCATCAATATTTTCCGCACTATAGACAACCAGGATCTGTGGGATCACGATGACTCTAATATCTTCACTTTCCTAAATCAAATGTTCGTCTTCTTGGTTGCAGAGCAGCTGATCATCCAGTGTTCCGAAAGGGCCCGGTCGGCCGTCGGACTTTGACGGGCTTTTCAGTGTTGACGGAAATAGTGGGCTTTCGCCCGAGAGCATCGACTGGCATCGCGTCATTGCTTGACTGTTACGTGGGCTGCCACTCTCAGTATAGTTATCTTAATATCGTGTACTTAAGCTTTTTCCTTTCTCTTCTCGCTCTTTAGAATTCAGACGATTGACGAGCTCTCCACGTACACTGCAACATCCGCGTGTTAACATTTAGAGGGTCGGACGGGCTGTGGTTTACGAAAGCCCGGCTTTGTTCACATATGCCCACGGGTGCCCGCGAAGCCCGCCGGCCAACTTTGCATATTTTGAAAGATGCAAGCCGGGGAAAAGTGGATTCACTCTGGCTTGCATTTGGGAGATTAATATTAGATTCCCTGTGGGATAGAAATAGGTACATACTCTAAACAGCTAAATATATAAACAGAAGCTCAACACCACCTGGAGATAATCCAAACTTGATCATTCAGTACCATCAAAGCCGAACATTACCCTCTTATCCATTTATTATCCATCCTTATGTCATGCACACTACTACTGCTGACACCGACTTTTTGAGTTTCGAGACATTTGATGCTGGCGGATTCATGGATAACTACTATCCAGAGTTTACATACCATCCCTTAACCCCTAACCGCAGTGATTCATTGTGTAATACACAGCACATTACCCCGCCTGTAGGCCCCGTGGGGTTTATAGCAAAATCCCCCGCTAAGGGAGGCCAGCCCTTTCGGAACACTGCGGTTATCATTCCAGCCATAATAATCTATGGTACCATACCAACCAGTTCTAGCAACATACTTTTTATCACAGATAAAGGCCGTGAAGATGCCAGAAAGGAACAAATAATAAAGATACAGGTTAAATCCGGGACATTTGCCCTGACCTCATGGATCCCGCATCCACCATGACAAGTCCCCCTGTACAAGATATTCCTCCGTTCTATCTCCTTTTCCTTGATCCCCTTTCCATGTTAGGAGGACCATTTTATTTCTTCTCGAACCATGCTCGTCGTCACTTTCTGCAAGTACTTGCTCGGTTCTATATCATTTTTTCATGTGGTTAGGAGGGACCTTGCTCATTCTCCCCGAAGTCCGTTGCTCTTTTGGGGGGATTTATATCTATTTGAAACCTTGTTGTTTCTTTCAGAAAGCGGCTCCTTTCGGGATTTCTCCCTTGAGTTACTTATTTGTTGCGACAATTAACTTGCAGATTTGCGGCCTCCGACGCCCTCTGAGTGAACTGCTTCCTGATTCCCTCTATCCACAGTCCTCAACTCAACTTTTCTTTTTCGCCTCAGGCGTCAAAATGCCCGCCAACGTTGGTCTGCTCTTCACTCGCATTGATACACGCGGGCAAATCTCGTTCTTGGAAGGTCTCCTACGAGTGATTTGTAGGCTTTATTTGGGTGGTTAATATCTTCTTTATACATGCCTCGGACTCTATCCTTGCCCTTGCTGTTGCTGCTAGACCAAAAAACAATCTTTGCAAGTATCATTCTTGAACGAACCCGACCTGCTCATGCGCATGACAAGGTGTCGTGTCTGTGACCTGCGGGCCGACCCGGTGGTTGCACTTGCTCTAGCCTGACATCGGATCTATCCGGAACGCGCTAGCGGATTCATCGTGCATAGAAGTAGCGTCCGTATTCTAGATCTAGATCTGCAGATCAGTAACATCTACTCTACTCTATTATTCACCTACATAGGAACAACCTCTCTGTTCCGGGTAAGGGTGCTTATAGTCAATCTCGTCTAAGTAAAAGCTTGCTCTAACTCGGATCCTAATTGCCGCCTCCGAGATTGAGGACTCATCTTTTTTGTTTGTATGTAATCATTCTGTATTCGGCCGCTTGCGGCCATGACATACATCTTTGAGGACTCATCTGTGTGACTGCAGTTGTTGAGAAACTGGCTTGTCTCGGGATCCTAAGGTACATTTGGGGTCGTGGTATATGGTACGACGCTTTGTTAAGGATTTGTCGTGAGGTTTTCATGAGGTTTTCATGAGGTTTTCGTGAGGTGTTGCAAAGGTCGCAAAATTATTTGCTACTAGAAGTCGTCGTGAGATTATCGTGAGACTATCCCCTACACACTCGGTATCCTTCAATTCATATCCTTTACCTTTTGGGTATAGTGTGAATAAAAGATCGTCGTGTGGCAAAGAATTTGATTGGCTGACTGGACGTCCGATGTTACTCTTTACTCACAATATACCCGAAAGGAAGGATACTTACTCATAACTATACCTAAGAGGAAAGGATACAAATTGAAGGTTATCGAGCGTGTAGGGGATAGTGTATATCCCACATTTTGTCGTGTGTATCCCCTATTAACATGGTATAATCCTCGTTTGAGTGGCCCAAGGGCTGAAATGTAAGCTGTTTCGCGCTCGTGACGGACCTGTTCTATAGTTACCGGTATTTCAGTCCGTATACCAGACCCCAAGACTGCTTCAGTGGCCCATCCAGTGTGAAGAACCACTTCCGGGTGTATGACTAAAAAACCTTGGCTGAACTGCCGTGGGACTGGTTCAAACCAGTTCACTAATAGTTCGAACTGTTGACATCACTGGCCAATTTTGGCAGTCAAATCGTGGCGATAGTTAATTTTCTGGGAATGCAAAATCACTTATGTTCTTAAGTAGTTACTCTAACATATTGCTGTGGCAATTAGCTTTCTAGACTACTAAAATCGATTGCTTATTTTACTAATAGCGATCGCTCTGCCCCTCCCACCGCCGCTAGATCTCATATCAATCTGGGACCTCTCTGTGATAAAGCAAGCCGTCTACACTCAGAGATATGGTGATGACGGCAATATGGAAGTGCAAGGATGAGGTCGAGCGAACAAAAGAGCTAGAAACAGACTCAAAGTGGAAATGAACCTAAGCCATAGGAGAGCCCGAGGGCAGGAACTGGACCCAGGCTAAGGCGATAACCATAAATCTAGATACAAGCGTAGTTATAGCAATAAGACGAGGTGCAGGTATGAGTTGAGCTGTAGATGCAGCGGGGAACCCCAGAGATGAATACAGCTATGAACATAGCGATTACAAGCAAATGTTGAAATTGAATAATTTAGCATGGCTAGAAGTTGAATATCGCTACAATTTGACTGTTAAAGTTGACTACCCCAAGACAGGCCGTTGAAACAAAAACATTGTTCAGTGATTTAATGAGACTGAGACTGTCCTGTGTATGGACTCAAGAATGCGTGGCTCTGGCTAGATACACTTCATATACGTGAGAACATTCCAAACTGCAGTTAGTGAGTGCTTTTACCAGTGCTAGCGGTCGCTCTGCATGTATTCGGGGTTACGAAAAAGAAGGGAGACACCCCATTTCTAGCTAGCTAGCTACCGCCATAAAAAAGAATTATCAAGGACACTATACATCATTAGTAAAGCATGCTTCAGTACTTACTACAAATAGTAGATTTGCTGTGCACAGACACCTGTGTTAGCCTCAGACCCCCCCCGTCCTCCTACTAAAATTCAATTCCCTATTTGGGGTGTCCCACTTCTTTTTCCGTACCCTGAGTACATTGAGTATTCTCTACCCTGCTATACGAAATGGCATTGCTCCCCATCAACACGGCTATACTATAGCTCAAAACCGAGTTCTAGTAATTACATTTTGATGCGGGCGTACTGCCGTATTATACCGTCTTGGGATGTGCACGGTCCAAATCGTTTCATATTGATGGCACTTGGAAGCAAATTATAGTTGTGATAGAAATTTTGAATTCTCTAGCCTGGGTTGTTGGCCATGGGTGGAAACAGGGGGTGAAGGAATTCGCGGATTTGCTATGTCTAGCTGGCATAAAATGAATTAGGGATTTTACATCTATGCCAAGGCATGTAAATATTATAGACCAAATTTGGAGTATTAAAAGTCACCAGCTTTCTCTTGCCCTTTTCTCCATTACCCATTATCTAAATCCCACTAGATTGGGATATATTAGAAGAAAACTATCCTAATAACTACGTAGTGTGCCTGCTGCCTGTTTGATAATGTCAAGGTATGGTCCGGTGAAGGAGATAATGAGAAGCTGTGGTAGTTGCAGAGATGGAGGTTTTAGCGTAGAAAGGGTGAGCTCTATACCCATCACCATGACCTCATACCCCGCCTTCCGGAAGAAACCTTAAATTATCATGATGAGCTGTAGCTCTGTAATTTAAACGTACTCTGGAGCCGCTCCGTGGGAAGTAGATTAACTCAAGAGCTGTTATCTAGCTGAACTGTATCTGCCCGCTCGCACTATAGGTGACCTAGTCTACTGGGACCACGAATTTGAGTATAGACCGTACAACCTCTTTGTCCTAAACCAGTCCCTATAATGCAACAACACCACTGGCCCGAGTTTTGGGAATATCCCAACATTTGCTGGGTAGACTTGTATGTAAAACATTTGAGAGAACATGAGAAGCATACACTGGGAATGGTTATTTGTATGGGCGATGTATATAGAAAATGCTAAATTCTACAAGAGAAATTGATGAGAAATTGATAAGAATTCACTATATGCATGGACAAAATACATGTCAAAATGTACCCATGCATTCCCTTCAACTCGTAAGTTGGTCCTCTACAGGTTCTAGAGGAAGACGTGAAGGGCCTAAGGACGAAGGCGATGATACTCTAGTGAAGCAATCCCGTGTAAAATCATATCTACTAGGCGGTATCACAGTTGCTTGGGGCTGCGTGGCGGAAGGTGGATATACACTTTACAAGGAAGATATAGTCAAATATTGAAAGAACCATATGATATCACTACGCGGCTATCTAATTTACCGGCGCCATTTTGAGGTCTGAAGAAGTGCACCCGTTTAATTTGGTAGTCTAAGCCTAATTGTTCACAGCCTCTTGTGTATAAGCAAGGGGATATAGTACAACTGATCATCGGTGCCCGCGTCCTGATCCTTTCACCTGATGCAGGTCTGCCAATCGAAATCCCTATCATGCAGCAATAATTTTTTCTACGTAGGAAGCAAGCCGACGGATATCTTAGAGGCATTCATACATCAGTTGGTCTCGTTTAAGTAGGTTTAGAGCGAGGTGGGTGATATGCAGTAAACGTAGAGCATAATCTTCACGGTTCTGAGACGACGTGATCTGTTAGCACGGTATACAGCTAAAGAAGCTCTCCTCTGGAGCGTGCACGGAGATCGGGGGAAATAGAACGGAAACATACAGGACAGAACACTCCAAGGGCCGATCGTACGAAGTGTTAAGCTCCACCATTATTGGCGCTATCGTTTTTCAAGATAGCATCTGGCGTGTTGTTGTATACAAGAGCTACGAGTAAGCGTATAGGGTGACGATGATGGTGCTGTACACAAGCGTGTCATATTAGCTCTTCCATCAGCAGTCGGGCTATTAGCAATTTTGATGTACGGGGTCGCGCTCGAAATGTTGAATTACAGGGTTCTTCCTTGTGAGAAGTTGAGGAGCATGAAAGCTCGTTGACCGATTGGCGCAAAGCGGGGGAAGCTGAGTCGGATTTTGTATATGCCTCAGGTAACAAAGCGACTAAAGTTATGCTGTGGAAATGAAGAAAACGCAGGTAGTATTACGTGCTGATGGCGAAACGTGGCGAAACGTGACACGTCAACAGAGATTAACACCAATTGTCGCGATATCGTGAAGGTCGTAAGGAAGGGCCTTTTGTGTCTGGGCATCGATGTTGTTCGTTGCTGCTCATCCATCCCTGTTGGCAGTATTCTTCGTCGAACCAGCCTGTTTCGCAGAAGTGAGTGATAATCGTCGCGACAGCGGGTAGATCGTGGAAGGACAATGAGTGATAAAAGCACAATTACTGTGCAACGAGCCGGGAGCTCACCGTAGATGCATGTCGAGTGGGGTCGCGAGAAACCGTGAGGGTGAGGCCGTCCTGAATCGCACTTCAATACGAGGTGGATGTTGCAAGTGTGATTGCTTTTCTTGCAGCTGACAACGGATCTGATGTATCATGATCATGATAACACGTAAACCAGCCCCTAATTCGCGCGTTGACGGTGGTAGAGTCATACTTATGTTAATGCAAGGACACAACTGAGATGCTGCCAAGACAAGCGCGATCCAATGAAGAGTAACTTTAGACATAACCGCAGTGCAATCAGTGAATGGACCAGGTGGTAAGAATCTATTCGTTGTTTCAGTTTCCCTGTATAGATGCTAATCCTTAGAGGTCGACATGTTATTTGTTATTGCTAGGTATTTTCCTCATACATAACACCAATTTTGTAATTAGTGTGCAGATGTGATAGACAAACCTGCAGGGTTCTGTTCACTAGCCTGTTTCAAGTGATATCATGTATGAAGGTTTGTTTTTCTATTTGATAGTGAATTATCATATGTGTTAGAGTATAGAAGTGGAGGCTTGGTGACTTAAATATTTTATAGTGTTGCATCCCATACGTTAGAATTATCCAATCTGCAGATAGGACGCCCTATCTACAGATAGGAAGCCCCATCTACGGACGAGGCGAATCTGCGTACAGGGTGCAACAATAGGTGTTGGTAAAACAGTGGTGTGAATTTGTTTGAAATGCAACAATGTATCCCAACTGATTCTCGAGTGAATGCATTGAGGATCAAATCATAATATGAAAACTCCAGTAACGAACGTAACTTGCATTCAACCAAGCACTTGAAACGAAAAAGATAACAGATACAGAATTCAAACAGATATGGTGAGACAACAACATGCATCATATCAGATAACATCCATTAACTGCATAAAACAGAAATCCTTAACCCATGCACCTGAACCTCAGCCCTTCAGGCTTAGGTGCTCTCAGCCTTCGGGGGTGAACTTCCGGCCCTCACATCGATTCCCCTAATCCATTTTCCATTTTCGTTGTAGTATGATTCACCGCATTCGCAGGTATCGTCCAGACCTTTGCCAGGAGTAACATCGGGGCGCCAGTCTACGCAACTCTGGGGGCAGTCAGGCTGTGAGGTAAGATTAGGCTGGGATTTGAGGTCGAGGTCGTTAGGGCAGTGCTGTGAAATCAGCAAATTATTGCACAGATGTAGATATGTTCTTACTTGTCCATCCATTTTAGTCGAGTCAACAGTTACTCCTTTACGAATGATTTATTTGATTGATTGATAGTGTTCGTTTGGGATAGCGCAATGAGATCAAGTGCCTGTAATGCCGTCTTCAAGTTGAGCGGATTTTAGGGTCATTAATATACTAAGTAGAGTTCCGAGTCCAGACGGAGGCACGTTCTTCTCAACATGGAAGGCTCAGTTTGTGGGCGAAAATTCCAATAAAATACAATTGGACGGGTCCTGGTGATACACGATCGTGCGAACGCGCATGCTCAGTACTAACGTACAGTATAATCGACACAATGTGAGCCCCAAACGCGGGGTATATCTTGGCTCAAAAGATAAGGATGAACCAATACCGTCAAAGGAAATAAACATCAAACGTAAAGTCAAGATGGGTCGCCGGAGATATGCTGTCAAAATGCTGTATACGTAAACATAGCGGCCGATATATGTTCTAGATTCCGCATCTTGCGACGTAGAAGAGGGTATAGCTATTCATCTTCCGGTCCGATACGGTATTGTTCGGTAAAAAACGCTGCAATGAAAGCGAGAGCAGCCATCGCGCAGACAAAATCTGACGGTCTGTTAGTATCGACAGATAATGGAGAGGTGTTGTGATGACATTACAGAAGCAATCGGTAATCGCATGGACAAATGACTCCCGAACCAAAACCTGAACATGTTCTGAAAGCTGTTCGAGACAATCCAAACTATCTAAGCATTCACCGATGAGCTACACCGACGTTAGAATCCAATAGTCTTCTGTTGTTCCAGAAATAACCTTCTGTATATCTCCTGCGAAATTTCCATCGAGATTGAGTTCGAGGTGTTCATGGGTCTTGTATTGTAGCACAGCCGATACAGCTGCAAGTGATACCATATTCCCAATCGAGTTAAAGATATGATATGCTCCGTATATAGCGGCTCGGTCTTTCTGGTTAGTCGTCCTTGAAAGCGAGATTTGGTTTTTGTACCTGTTTTGACAGTGCCCTTCAATAGCCCCACCAATAGAGCACTATTCATTCCACCTAATGCAGCCCCCCCAACTAATAGATTTACGACGTGTTCCCATTCGCCCTCAGACCCTGATATCTAGTTAGTTTTTTTTGCAATAGGCTCAATGTTTTGAAAACATACCAGTCCAGCGCATTCGCATGATTACCGATACCGCAAAATAGATTAAAGCAGAACTTATCAAAACATACCAAGGACGGCCGCTCCGATGTAACTGAACACCAGTGCCCAATTGCCCTAGGGCGGTACCTACCGAAGCTAAAGTTACGAGAAAACCGCCATACGCAGTGCCTCCACGACCTGAAGCGTGAGCGTAGAACGGGGTTAAGTAGAATAGCTAGTAATTTTGTTAATTATTGATAACAATATGAAACGAAGGACAATCGACTTACTGCCATAGAAGCCATAGATTTGGAGAATTCTACACCGTTGAGAGATGCAATCGATCTTTGGCGTAGAAGCTTCATTGGAATAAGTGGCACAGGGGCTATTTCGGTCTCTATGAATACAAAGATGGCAAGTAGCACGACGCTATGACAGAGTAATGTTGGGATGAGTGGGTGAGACCACGGGATGTCATTTCCGGCTATATTTAATCCCAAAACCAACGCGGTTATACATAGCAATAGAACGAAACTTCCGGGTATGTCGAACTTCAAATCGATTGTAGGGAGACATCCCTGCCTGCTTCTAGTCTTTGTCCTTCGGACTTTTTGCGTCGGTAGCGCGGGAAGCTGAAGTGTGAAGAGGACGAGAAAGAATAGGAGAGCTACAACAGGCAACTCGATGAAAAATGCCCTAGTTGAGATATCATAATCAGATAACATGCGCGATATATTCACATAATAGCTCGAAAGCAAAGAATTACTCACAGACGCCACCCTAATTTATCAACTATCTGCCCCCCCAAGGGGCCACCAATTAATTGACCGCATAGCATCACTACCTGGAGGCCACCCTGCCAAATCGCACGTTCCCGGAGAATAATGATATCTATTATTCGTCAGTCAAACTACCAAAGGTGATGTGAGGCGTCGTACCATTTAAGATTATCGAGACCAAAAAGCCCATACCGGCTGCGCCGAGCCCGACAACTCCTCGTGCAATGACAAGTATCCAGAAAAAGTTGCTTATAGAGCTTCCATATTGTTAACCATGCTCATGTCGGGTATGGCTCGACAAGTCTCACCAAATTCCCACCCCGATCCCAAAAACGATGTAACTACTTAGAAGGAGTAGCTTCCGTCCGTAGATGTCAGAGAGGCGACTGTACTGTAAATTTGTTACTTCTAAGTTTTGAATCTAGAGCTGGAGAACATTTTTCACTATCGGTTGGCTGGCAGTTACAGAGACAATGTAGGCCAAAGTTAGCCACGAGGCATGTCGCAATTGATGAAAATCTGAGCCTTCAAATTCCGAGTAGTCAGACAACATCAAACATCCATAGCCCAAGGGAACTCACCAATTCGAGCGTACGCGGCATTCTCTAGCACTCCATCGGCCCCCATGAGTAGGATCCTAGGTCTGGCCGTAAGCGATACTTGACTAAGCGAAACGAGGGAGATAGCAGTACCCCAAAGCTAGCCCAGGGGCCATGACCAAGATTTGAGTCCTGGACAGTCTTTCATGACTTTCATCGTCTGCTGCCAGTTGTCCATAAAGTAGTGGAGTTTCAGGTGAAGTTTCGCCGTTAGCAGACATATGTAAGGTCGTACATAGAAGCTTGCAAGAGGGTGAAAGGGGGAGTCGTTAGACTGCACATCGTTGACGTGGCAGACTGGTATATATATTAAATGGCTGGGTAATATTTGTCTTGATAAGCAATTGCTTTGTGTGCTTGTATAATTTGGAGATGTGATGTGGTGGGCTGATCTTTGCTAGTTACCCTGCCCTTACCCTCTCGCTAGTACAAAAGCTATTGAGGTGGTGAATCCGACAGCAGTTTGTTTGTTTTGTTTTATTCATACTGTATTCACTCTAACTAGAGTATGACAGTCATCTGACAGCAGTTACTGGACTAAACAATTCTGACCACGAAATTCTTTATAGGTGGCTTTGCTGGTATGCAATCCATTTGTACAATTAATATTACAAAGTCAGTATAGTAAATAATATACCAGACCAGTATAGCTTCACAATATCAAAGAAAGTCAATTCCGTGCTCTGAATGTGTCATTTCAGTTACCTCCACAGTATGCAAACTGAATCTAGTTGTTTTTGACATTCCTCTACTCAATTTGTTACGGGGGTGCTTAATCCCAATAATCAATACAACATTTATTGAACTAAGTACAACCGCCTATCTATTTACTCTTTCTCACCTCATTTCTTCCTGAAACTCAACCTCCTGCCCGCATCTCGCAAGAGCTTCCAGATCGTACTGTCTCCAAAGACTGTGGTCTAAATATAAGCAGATGAAGCCTCTCTGTCAAATAACCAATCCTCAGAAAATTCCTCGAACAGTAGTGCGCCATTGTTCAGATATCATAGCACCAGGTACCTGATATTCTCGTACTCGGAGAAAAGAAAAACCACCTGGTAGATGTGGGATAAAGGACCTCATCCAATTAAAAAAGAAGATTGCCGAAAGACTCGACTTTCAGTTGTAGTGCGTACTCGGCAGGTGTGTAACAATGTCCAGGCATACAAGGGCCAGTCACGAGTGTTTATGAGGGAAGTAATGTTTGGTAAAATATAGATAGAATTCTTAATAATTTTTTAAGATCGTCTTCGGTGTTCTGACTGTTGACTGTGGATTGCTGCTGATACCTCTCTTCTCATTGTCGGAACAATGCCATCTCTTTATAGTTGGCTTCGAGGGTTTGTATGCCCATTCTTCGACACTATGACTACAATGCTCATGATAGCGTTATTGAGGTCACGCCAGGCACCCGGTGATAACAAGCCACGCATCCCAGTAGGTTATCGCGCTCATGCAGGTGAGGTTTTAAAGCGTTACGCTCCTGATAAGAATCAGGCCATCCAGTGCATGGTATCATGTCAGACAATGTGTCAGATGAAACTTGAACTTAGACATCTTGCAATCCTTTGAGCCAGTATTTGGAACATCTGCTGATCTTGGTCGGCAGTGCTTATTGCAAATTAATGCCTCACCCTGTAGGCTATTTGGCTTGCATCATCGATTTAATCGGTGACCAACCGATACTATGCTAATGTAGAACTTGACGCCTCAGGTCGTATTGAATACGAGTCTGACGTTGCAATGCATGCTATCTCAACCCAATGAGCAGGGTTGCTTCAGGCCTCATATCATCAGCCAACGTCATAATTCCCTCAGTCACATCATGCTTAGGCCGAGACCAATCTCTTCAGCCAGGGAGTGCCCTGCCGACTCTTATCTCCTGAGGCCATCAGTCAGGGATCCCTCTTTATCGTGTATTGACTATCGACTGCTGTGTCTATTCAGACAAACCCCGCTAGTATCAGGTATAATGAATGCGGTTGATAACTATGCGCACGGCCGATACAAAGTTTCCCTGCTATGGCACCATAGCTGCATCATCTTAAATGAATCCGCTAAGCAGTAGCTTATCCAATTGACACGCGACTCATATGTATCCCCACTAACGGACATATGACTGGCCTTCTTGCAATGACATAAAAAGCTGTTATGCATATCACATAACTAGACCGAGAGTAACTCCGTGACATGTATTCCTTTGTCTATCGCAAGTTCCATTATCGCTGTTAAGGGAGAACCCCTAACACAATTCACAATTGAACTTTGACAATTCTGGATTAGAGTTTATGTTTTCCAGCGGACCTCAATATCATGCCTCCCAACGGGGTACTCAAGAATACACCCCGGTGTCACCTCAATTTTCCAACTCTACACTTGACCTCTGGGCCAAACAAACTGAAATCCTCTACTTTCTGTAGAACAATAAGACAAATATCTAGCATGCTGACCTTATTGTGTAAGGGATAATATACTTGTTACAGACTGGATGCCGCAACTGATTAGCCTGTAACAGATCAAATAGTGAAGGTGTATAGAAGTGCAGATGCGATTAAATTCATCTGTACTTTAAACGGTTATTCTGATTACAACCCACCTGGCACAATTTCCGGGTGCAATGATTTATAAGTGTATATAACTTCAATCAGAAAGAGAATAAGAATTCACTCTAAGGTACTATCCCTGCATTTGCATATCCCCCTGCAAGTTCTCTGCAAATCCTTCTGGGCATTACTAATGTATACTGTACTAATCAAGTGTAATTTGCCACTGAAGTTGAGGTATATTCTAAAATGTGACTGCCATCTCCCACTGGAACCAGCTGGAGAATGATCTGAAAAGAAGTGAAGTAAGTCTCATTATTGGCAAAAGTGCAAATGGACTATAGGCTGCACTATGCACATATACACACAATAGCAGTTTATAGCAAGCATCCCATAGAACCCTGCATGTTATGAGTCTATTGCCATGTAGAGTTGATTCATAGAGATGTGTTTAGGGGCATATGTAACAATATACAGCTGGCAGCCGGAAATGGAGCTATACTTTCCTTTGCTGGCTGGAGTCTATGCAGTTTAACTGTAACTGTACACAGGATTTCTGAGTTCACTAGAGACCTCACCAGCTCTTGAACATCTGCTTGAAAGCCTATCTGAAAGCCTGCTGAATAGTCCAATTGTTAGTCTGTATGAGATACTCAGATTTGAGAGCTGTAGATGAGAGAGCTAATCATTCAAGAACTACACTTCGGCGTAAGTAAAGTTTTCCACCAACAGCTTTTGAGTGATGGAATGCTCTGAGTATGTGAAAGTTTTGGTAAATAGAAGGCTCTAAGTCTGTGAATTCATTGATGCTAACATTGACATAGCTAGCCTACTTGTCTAAGTACTTCTGGTACAATTATTAGCAAAATGTAATTATGTCGCTGGGAGCCTCTGGGAGTGTTTGAGAGTCGTCGGAGCAGAAACCCATGGTGGTTAAATTTCAGAGTTTACAAAACCGAAACAGTTACTGTCAGGTGCACCAGGAAGTGCTGGTGACAACTCTGTATTGACCAAGAGGTCAGGTGACAACCAGGTGACCACCTGCGAGCACCGGCATTGAGTTCAGAAGCACTGACGACAAGCCTGTGAGTCCCGGCGACAAGCCTAAAAGCACCTCGAATCACAGTAGAGTAGTCTGGGAAAAACAACTTCTGCTTTGGGAGCACTGTTGATGTGACTGGAAATCGTAGCTACTGCTTATCATTCAATAAATTTAAAATGGATGTATTCAGTTTGTATTGTATGCTAGGCATCTGTGTATCTATATGGCAACCTGTCTATATATGGTATATGTGGACTGGCTGCAGATAGCACTTGAGCGATTTCAGCAGGGTGCATCTGAATCTGACAATCGAGTGAACTCAGAAGTGGTGGTTAAGGTGTGAACTTACAGATGCTGTTGGAGGCCATGATAGAGCAAGGTTGGAGATGAAGTTGGAGGTCATGATCAAGCGAGTTTGGAGATACAGTAGGAGGCCATAATTGTTCGAACTTGCAGGCCATGATGCAGTGTGTTTGGAGATTTACTTGGAAGGCCATGATCATGTGAACTTGGAGGCCGTTATTGAGCAAGTGTGATGATGCAGTTGGAGACCATGAGGGTGCAAACTTGAAGGCCATAATCAAGCATGTTTGGAGATATACTACAGAGGCCATGATCATACAAAGTTGGAAGCCATGATGGATCCAGTTTGGAGATGCACTTAGAGGCCGACATTGATTAACCTGCAAGGCACACTAAGAAGCCATTAGTTGAGCGAGTTTGAAGATGCATATGGAGGCCATCAACGTGCCAACTTGGAGGTTGTAACCAAGTGAGATTGGAGGCCACGATCAAGCAACATTGAAGGAGTCCATGGAGGCGGTTGATACATGCCATGCCACGTGCTGAGACTCTGTTCATGGCTTAGTTAACTTACAACCATGGGAATGTGACGAGCTGACTTTACCTTTAACGCTTTCAAGAAGAGCTTCGCTGGTGGTGGTTGATCTTCAGAGCGGCAAGCTGGAAGTTAAAGCTACATTTAGGGGTCAATTTGGAATCATAAGAATCAAGGGAACACAGATAACCTTCGGTGGATGCAGTACTTGGTGTATACTGTACTGGGTGTATTGTGTACTGGGTGTATGCTGTACTGGGTGTAGGCAATACTTGGTGTGTACCGTACTTGGTGTCAACTTATATCAATATGGCATGGAGAGATAGAGCGGGATAACTTAACTTTGTGTTCTGGAATGACAGTAGAGTTGCGGACGAGAAGGAAAGAGAGGGGATGAAGATGCAAATGATATGCAAAATATGAGCAGGTATGAGATATCACGTGTACAACTTCCCTGATTGGGTTTAGAAGACCTTGTATTGGTGGTATTACCTGGCGGATCTGGACTCATACCTGCTGTATCATATATTGTATATTGACTCACACAGATAATTCACATAAGTCCCAGTTCATCATAATGATCGTCCGCATCTCCTCTTATCTATCTGGTTCTTGTCATCAACTTTACCAACACCTCAAAACACGAATATAAGTTATGCCTCTTTACTACTTCATCTTATAATCATGAGTTAACACTGAGTAATGCTTAAAATCACCACACTGAGTACTGCATACACCGAGTACTGTATACACCGAATACTGCATACACCGAGTACTGCCAACACCGAGTACTGCATACATCAAGTTCTGCATACACTGAGCACTACATTCACCGGGTGCTGCATATACCGAGTACTGCATACACCGAATACTGTATACATGAAGTACTACATTCACCGAGTACTCCATACCCCGAGTACTACATAATCTGAGTACTGCATACACCGACTACTACATTCACCAATTACTGCATACACGGAGTTATACATCACCCCAAGATCGGCCCTCTTCGACTTACAGCCAGTCACTCATGTCTCATGTCTCATGTCTCATATCTCAGTAGACCTTGTTGTACTCAACTTGCCACATTCCCGCTAATAGGAGTTAACCCATGAATAGAGTCCCAACTCCAGTTGTACCTCCCTCCCAATCAACTGCCTCCAGATTGATCACCTCTATGTACTCCAATCTGGATTGATTACACACTCTGTAACACTGGGAGATTCACCCTCAGTCATAATCAATTCAGCCCCAAATGCATTATGGACTGATAAAGGAGAAGAATGAAAAGTTTTCACTCAAGATGCATATAAGGATTACCACCCAAAGGGATACGAGGTAACGGTTTCATTCTCTGCTTCTGATAGATAGTATTGACCAAAGAGTAGTATCTTAAGATATCTATTGCTAATGTAGGCAACTTAAGAGTATCGTATGAATGATGACTCAAAAGTATCGTCTCAGCAACTAGCACTTATACTTGAAGACCAACTGTCCATGAGTACAGCGACACCAAGTATTGACTTGTCTGGCACAACCAGCCAAATTGTTTCGCCTCTGCAGAAGACGGAGGGCCAACTCAAGAGTATTCTAACAGAAGTATTGTAACAGAAGTATTCTAACAGAAGTATTCTCTAAATCACCACACTACTGAGTTGGCCCTCAGACTTCCATTGACCTGTGAAGTATTGTCTTGCTCACTTCCTGATCAACAACTTGCACCAATGATGGTACTCAGAATAACCAAGTATAAAGAGGTAATAGATCTATCTGTGGCATAGAACTGAAAATGAACATACAACTCTGAACATTAATGCAGAAGTATCCTTGTTCACGTTCATGCAGAACTAATAGATAGTATATGTGAATGAGGTTAAAGCTAAACCTTCAGATCGAGAACATCAATATGTATTTGTGGATAGCTCTTGATATTGGTCTCTTCTCCATATCAGTATCGCTGATTATATATCAGACCATCCTCACTCTTCATGATCATAAGACTGGCAATGCCTGCATCAGAGTACACATACGTAACTGCCTCATCACCTTTGGTGTCTACCATTGATAGTTGAGTTCCCACTCACAAGAGAATTAACTATGTCATCGACATAATGTGCTTGAATTATGACATCATTGCTATTGGCAATGCCTCATATAGATACGAGCTTATCTGAAGCCAATTATGAACAAATAGATTTGTATCACCAAGAGCCTGTGAGAGTGCCCTCTCATGTACCCACCAGATATATAATGCATTGACAATTAGGGCAAATGACAGAACTCTTAGTCTGACAACACTGTATTGGAGCGAAATACACAGTCATCAGTAACTGAGCTGTTTGCAATATATTGAATGGAGAGTATTCTGCACCCCTCAGGACATAAGAATTCGAAATCCTATTTGCCCAGATGAAGAAAGTGTGGTCGAAATAAGGGTTGATTTGTACAAGTCAATTGGGTTGGCAGAGCTTCGAAATCTTGAATATCAGTTACTAACTCATCTCTCATTTGACTCTGTATATGTCATGATGCCATGGTGGTCTGATATTGACAACACATTATCTGAGCAGGAATGAACCACATCCGCAAAATGTCTTTTAGTCAGTGGGAACCTCCAGTAGTGTCTTGGAGAATGTGGGGTGTAAGCTTAGATGCATCAATTTCAGGAGAGTATCAGACCTTAGGAGGGTGTTCCGGCTGGCCTTCAGAGTAACTGGGATCTCTGATGACTGGTACAGAAGCACTAAGAGAGTGAGTGTGATCAGTTTGGGAACATTTCAGAGCGCTGGAGAGAACTTTGTGTGCACCAGGGAGCACCTGGGTGCACTGGCTACAAGCCAGGGAGTGCTGACAACAAGCCTGTGAGTGCTCACAACAAGCCTGGGTGCGTTGACTACAAGCCTGGGAGCACTGATAACAAGCCTGGGAGCCCCAGTGATACATCTTGGAGCAACTCAATTCACAGTAGTGCAGTGTGGGAAATACCACATCTTTTTTGGAAATGCTACTAGTGTGCCTCCAAATCATAGGTACTATTTATCATTCAACAATTTTTAAAAATGTTGTACGCAGTTTGTATTCCGATCGATATATCTATATAGCTACCCATCTATGAACGGCATATCTGACCTGGCTCCAGGTGGTGTTAAAGAGCAATTCGAGGTGTGCGTGAAAATAATGATCAAGTGAAGTCAGAGGTACACTCCGAAGTCATCAGTGAGCGAGTCTGGAGATTCACCTGGAGGCGGTAATCCAGCATATTGGAAGATACACATCGAGGCCATGATCAAGCATATTTGGAAATACACTTCAATGGTCTGATCGGGTGAACTTAGAGATCCACTCCGAGATCATGATCGTGCAATTTTGGAGATACACTTGGAGGTCATGATTACACAAACTTGGAGGCCATATTGGAGCAAGTTGGGAGAGACGCCTGGAGATACACTTGGAGGCTGCAATCGAGTGTATTTGAAGATACACTTTTGGCCTTTAATTGAGGAAGTTTGGGGATGCACTTTGAGGCCATAATTGAGTGAGTTTGGAGATACACCAGGAGGGTTTAATTGAGCGAGTTTGGGGATGCACTTGGAAGCCATGATCATGTGAACTTGCATGCCAGACTCGAGCAAGTCTGAAGATACACTTGGATGCTGTGATCAACTGAGTTTGGAGATGCACTTGGAGGCCATGATTGAGTGAGGTTGGAGATATACTTGGCGGCTGTGATTGAGCGAAATCGCATGGGTGCTTGGAGGCAGTTGATGGATGGTGCGCCAGGTGCTGAGACTCTTTTCATTAGTTAGTTAACTCGTAATGTGGGAATGTGACAAGGTGGCTTCACTGTTGAGCCCTCATGGAGAGATAGCTGATGGTGGTTGATTGTGTACGGAGGTACACCGGAAGGTGAAGTTACATTCAGGGGTCAACTTGTAATCATGACAATGAAAGGAAGATAAACAATCTTGGGTGGATGTTGTACTAAGTGTATGCTGTACTTGGTGTATGCTGTACTCCGTACATACCGTACTTGGTGCATGCTGAACTCGGTGTATGCTATACCCTGTGTATGCTGTACTCAGTGTACTCTGTAGCTCGGGGTATGCTGTACTTGGTGTCAAGTTATGATCATGGCAGGCAGAGATAAAGAGGGATGACTGACGTTTGTATTCTTCTAATCATGGTTGAGTTGTGGACAAGCAAACAACAGGGTGGATGAAGATGAGTATGATATGGATAATACGCGCGGAGATGAGAAATCAGGTGTACAACATACCTCATTAAGTGTGGACGATCTCGCATTGTTGTTATTACCCACTACATCCAAACTTGTACCTGCTGTATCGGGAATGGAACATTGACTTGGACACCAAAATATCTTAAGTCCCATTTTCTCATGATGGGTTGCCCAATATCCTCTCATCTCTCTGTTTCACATCCTCAACTTTTATATCACCTCAGAACACAAAGTTACATCATCCCCCTCTATCTGTCCATATCATGATTAGTAGTTAACATTGAGTCTAGCATACACCGAGCACAGCACACACCAACTACAGTATATAACAAGTACAGCATACACTGAGTACGGCATACACTACATACTGCATCATCCCGAGATCAACTGTCTCCTGCTGCCACCTAGTCTCTCATATCTCGGCAGCTCATATTATACCCTGATCTTTACATTTCCACAATTAGGAGTTCACTGATGAATAGAGTTTCAGCTCCTAGTGGGCCTCCCTTCAGAACAACTGCCTTCAGATTGACCGTCCCCAAGTACTCCTCCAATCTTGTTCCATCATGGCCTCCATGTGCATCTCCAAACTCACTGGCTCACTGCCTTCAAATGTAACTCCACACTGGCTTGAATATGACCTTCAAGTGCATCTCTGATGTTGCTCTATCATGGCCTCAAAGTATATATCTTAACATGCTTGATTACAGCCTCCAAGTTTGCACAATAATGGACTCCAAGTGCATACTTCCAAACTTACTCAATTATGGCCTCCAAGTGCATCTCCAAACTCGCTCGATTATGATATCGGAATGCATCTCCAAGATAACGCTTTCATGGCCTTTATGTGTATCCCCAAACTTCCACATTTGTAGCCTCCAAGTTTGCAAGATCGTGGCCTGCAAGGGAATCTATGCACTTGGTCAATCATGGCCTCAGAGTGCATCTCTATGTTTGCTTAATCATGGCATCCTGGTGTATCTTCAAACACGCTTGATTACAGCCTCTAACTCTAAGTGGATCTGCATACTTGCTCAATCACGGCCTTGGATTGTATCTCTATGTTCACTCACTCACAGTATGGTGAAACAGTGGGGCAAGAAGGCAGACAGGCTATCATCAATACTCTGCCACACCTCACATCACATCCGAAAGGAATTTTTGACTAGAAGTGGTCCCGGCTCAAGGAGCATAAGAACCAGGTGAGATAATATGATGGAATACCCAGCCATGATAAACCACACAAATTGGGTGGATCTATAAACTCTTGGCTAGAGTGCATGAGAAACTACACAAATTGTGTGAATCTATAATAGCTCGGCAAGAGTGTATTAGACCAGGAGCTGGGCATGATAGAATGTGTATTTCATATAATGAGATAATGTCTATTTACCCTGGGGTTTCCCAAATACATACTTGCTGTTGCAGAGTCCATCTCCATTATTTTTGTATCTCCATATGTATATATATATAGACACTTAGTTATTACATGCCATATTTGTTAGGGGTTCTCCCTTAGCAGTGATAAGGGTACTTAAATAACCAATTGCAAATGGGTCACAGAGTTTCTCTTGATTAAGTCACGTGGCTTGCACAACACCTATGTATGGCACCTTAAGTGCTCTTGTCATCTGGTCTTTAGCATGATTACAGATGAGTCGCATCTCCATTGAACACGCAATAGAGCTTAATGGATTCAATTTTGATGATGCAACTCCATTGCCATTACTGCAAAGACAAGGTCTCACCTGGCTTCAGCAGTACCTATAGTATTCAACCAGATTCATTACTCTAATATGGGTGGAATAGGTCTAATTGAAAGGGAAAGTACTCCCATTTACACACTCCGCAGTCAATCGCCAATATGCAAATACGTGAGACCTCTGGATTAACACTGCAGGTGATAAGAACAACCAAGATACTCACTAGCAAAAGAGGATGTTCTTGGCCTACACATACTGTGACTGAGCGAATTATGACATCGACTGAAGATATGAGGTTGGAAGCAACCCTGGTCAGTGGTTTGAGTTAGTATGCATTGCAACATTAGACTCGAATGTTAATGTTAAGCTGATGCGTCAAATTCTACATTGGCAGTATTGAGGTTGGTCGTCACATATTTATAATAATATTACTACTCTGAATGCAATGCCAAGTTACTTGTTATGGCGAGGTGATTAATTACTGAGTTGATAAATACATTGCAAAAAAGCACTACTGACTATGATCAGCTGATGTTCTAATTACTAAACTATACATGTGGCAAGATGTCCAAGATGAAATTATGATGTGGCACATTGTCTGGCATGATATCATGCGATGGATGGCCTGATTCCTATCAGGAGCGAATTGTTCAAGACTACATTGTGTGTCCATGAGAACCGAAGTGATGTAGGGCAAATACTATAAGGTGCATGTAGAGATTGGAAGATATGACCGCAGTAGTGCTATCATGAGCAGTGGAGTTATAGCGTTGAAGTCTGGTCATACAAACTCTTAAAGACAACTATCAACAGATCACATTGCTCCAGCAATGAGAAGAACAAGCTCTAGCAGTGAACAGTCAGAAATACCTACAAGCAAAAGAAACATCTCAAATATAATTGTGATTTGAAAATACCTACTAGGTATTATAAAATCGCAATAATATTATAATAGATATAGTATATCTATTATGTATATACATATACATATTTGTAGCTTTTGTAGCGGCCGCCCCTTATCAGATAAGCATTACCATTGAGCAAGAAGCTGAGGTTCTGTTGTGGGCTTTCAGAAAATCAATTCACACATTTCATGAGATATAATATTTATTTAGAGCGCAGTGCATGTGGTGGATTTCAACACTTCTGGGATTGGAACCTGTACCAGTCTATTATTTAGGCAACTGAAGGTGTCCATCCAATAATAAATTTAAGGTTCAACTCCAGCGAGAAATGTCTGCAATCCCCAACGATCCTCAAAAGAACTCCTTCAGTTTGAAAGTAGCAGTACTATCCAAGCCTGAGGGAAATTTCGATTTATTTGAAAACAATTGCATCAGTGATCCATTACGATGTACCAGGACAGGTCGAGTTAATCCATGGCCATAAAGAAAAGTACAGCTGAAGAAAGCTCACAGCCAGCGGAAATGTTCAGAAGCCAAGGATCAGCAACTTTCAGCACATAGGGAAAGTTATTGGAAAGCTAGAATCGAGGACTGTGCATCAGTATATACACTTCTAGGGAAGGTCCGCCCCTAACAGTATCATGATGCTGCGACTCTTGTGACTGTAACAAAGATGAATATGATAAACGAAATACCTTGCGATTGTGGAACCCCTATAACCACTATTGTAAGAGTATGGTACTGAGTCTGCTGTGGAGCTTGCGCAGAGGTCTCAGCTGCTCTCAAAGTTCCCTGCAGCCATGCACAGAGGCCTCAGTTGCTCCGAAATTTGACTATCCAAATAGTCTAATCTCATAGCATTCTGAATGCATCTCCACAACTGCAGGTGCTCTCAAAGGCACCTGGGAATGCTCTTGCATAGTCTGAGAGCAGTATGCAAACCTCCAGGGGGGCCTGGGAGTATTTGGAATTGTATTGAAGTACTGGTAATAGTAACAGGAGCATCTAGGATGTTTGTGTATGGCTTCCAGACCAATTTACATTTTGCTGATCATTTCCATCATCAAATACTCCAAGTGGATATCCAAACTTGGTTGATTATATCCTCAAAGTACCCCTCCATATTCACTTATTCACATCCTCCCAGAGCAACTCAAACCTCCCTCAAATATATCCACCATGTATACACAATCATGACTTCCGAGTACATCTCCATCTCACTAAGTTTACTTGATTGCAGTTTCCAAGTATATTCAAATCTGGCCTCCAAGGGCATTTCCAAACTTGTTCCATGATATGTTTCAAGCGTATCTCCAATCTTGCTCGATTACAGCCTCCAAATGTATCTCAGAGTTCACTGGATTGACATCTCCAAGTTCATTTTTAATTTCACTTGATCATTGTCCCTGTCCAAGTGTATCTTCCAACTTGCTTGATTTCGGCCTTCAAGTGTATCTTTAAGTTCACCCCACTGCTGTTTCCAGGTGCTCCTCTGATTGTACTTCAGTACCATCCGCAGTCAGTGTGGCCAGATGCATCTATATTGATAGACTTAAACAGATAATACATATCATAATATGATTAGTGTTAGCAACGGGTCTTACCACACGAAAAACCCGGACCGTTGCTTTTGGGCCGGTTTCCACCGGAAAACCCGGCCCTGGCAAGCCCGGCATTTTCCCTCCAATTAAGTATTTGAGTTCTGATCGTATCACAACATGATCAGTATGTAGAATGTCCAGTTTTAGCCGCTCTTTCACCTCCAGCATTCAGATTTGCGATCAGACCAATATTCGTTGAGTCGCTATCGGAAACCCGCAAATTTCCCCTAAAATTGCGCGTTTTTTCAAAGCCACTCAACGAATATTGGTCCGATTGCCAACCTGAAAGCGGGAGGTGAAAGAGCCGTTAATTCTGTACAATCTACGTATTGATCATGTCATGATACGATCACAACTCATATACTTAAACGGAGCCAAAGTTGCAGGAACTGTAATATGGAACCGGGGTCCGGGTACAACCCGGCCAAAAAACCGCGGGTTTACGTCCGGTCCAGGTAACAACCCCGCCAAGACAAAGCCGTTCGGGTTTTGGCCGGGTTTGGAACCGAACCGAACCGAACCGCCGGCCAAAAACCCGACCACTGGCGGGTTACCCGGACCCGTTGCTAACACTAAATATGATGTAGCGCATTATACAATCGTAATAAAGACAAGCATGTTGGACAATATTCGCAAGTTGTTAAGGAACTCTATTATCCACTGCTGTGAGAATACCCTGCCGAGTTTAAACTCTCCTGCAGAGGTAGATACAGGTCTCAGCTGCTCTCAAAGTCTACTGCAGACTGGCACAGAGGTCTCACCTACTCCAAAATTCAACTATCCTATAAGTCAAATAGTGTAGCATTTTATATATATCTCTATAAGTGCAAATGTTTTCAGATGCACATGAGACTTCTCTTGCAGTATCAGAGAGCAGATTACTTAGCTCCAACGGTGCCTGGGAGTATCTGCAATTACTTAGAGGCACTGGTGAAGTTAATCAGAGTGTCTGTGAGGTTTGTATATGGCTTGTGGACCATTTTACATTTTACTAATACTGTAGCCAGTTTTGTAAGAAATTTCATAAAGGTTTGGTTGAATTGAAGAATTGTACTCATATACTGCTCTGTAGCCATAACTGATTTGAGCAATGCAGTATATATCTATATATCTGCTACATATCATGTACTGAATTTCTGATATTTCAACTCTTCGATAGGACTATCTCCAAGCAAGTGGAATTTGAACTCATTGTCAGTCTTTCTGTACTGTTCAAGGCAGTCTGAAGTGGATACTGGGGAAGACCCTTCCCCACTCGGTGCAAATGCTTATTTTGCAGGGGTGGTGTATATAGGTGCCGGATTAACTTCACACTCTCTTGGATTAGCTTTGTCACCTTCAGACAATATGTTAGAGGCTCTGCTGTGGGTCATTGGCATTGTTGCAGTTTTATGGATTTACAGTATAGTGATGTCTCCAGGCCCTTTCCCCTTACTTTTTCTTGCATTTCAATTTGGCATAGGTTGATGTAACCTGGCTTAATCTGGCTTAGTCCAGCCTACTATGTGAAGTATGCTACACACGTATTGATTTTATACTACCACACACACTAGACAAGGGCCGGGGTACGAGGCCAATGCCTTCACGGCCGAACAGGATCACCTCCGACGCTACGGATATTAGCGTGATGATATTTTAAGCACGCTTTACCTCAGTTCCTTACAGTCCATCTATCGACTGTTGGTGATTATATAAAGTATAATTTGTACGCTAGCGAATGTAATGTACGAGAAAAAGATGGAGTTTCAATTACTCCGAGTCTCGAAGCCTATCTACACTTGCCACGTATCCAACTCTTCGGCAGGTTCTCGAGGAGATACATGAGGGCGTTCACTTCCAGCAGAATATCCAAATCGACCGAGTAACGGATGCCGATAACTCAAATGAATAGCGACTTTGTACAATCGACTAAAACAGTTGGCTCTATCTACGTCTCTTCATAACTAAAACCAAAATTATTCATAAAGGCAAAAGTTGGGGGTTTAAAAGTGAATGTCCCTTGGAAATAGGAAGGATGCAATATTTTTTGGGTAATTGGGTGTGGAAATCGTGATTTACAGCAAGGATGTGCTTAAGATACATGTTATGAAAATAGCTGAGAGTTGCAGCGAATCTAGAAGTTTCGGTCAGAGCCCGCTATAGTTTGCGGTACAAGCAACACAAGATGCAACCGGGAAGCACGAATGCGGCTGATTGTAAATCAGCGCTGCAGTGCGCGCACAAGGCTTCCATTCTTAGCGTGGGGAAAATCCGTCGATATGAGTAACCCCTCTTTCTCGTCATTGCTTTTTCTTAAGGAGAAGGTATTTAGTAATCAGGTGTATAACAGACTGAACTAATGGTTGGCTCTTGTGCGCTGACGATCGTAAAAACTTGATTAGATGGAATTCAAGGGAGTGACTGGCTGTCCTCATTTTGTGACTTTAGGGATGTAGGGTAGAGCTCTGTGAGAATTCTATGTCAAGAGAAAATTAGATATTAAAGAACGGAATAAATTGCGCGGTGCAAACCATGTTCAAGGGTAGTGGTCTTGGTGAGTTCGTTTCAGGACGTTAAAACCTCACGCGCAGTAATTAGTCAATCATAGGTCAGCTCAAAGGCATATATGCATCTATCGTTTCACAACAACCTTACCAAAACACCACCGCGAAGTATACTCGAACAATATGAGATACCACACTTGCATGGGGCACACCACCCCACTTGAAGGCGATATCTACAGCCCTTCGTATGCGTGTGTGGGTTTAGAAGCCTCAAGGGAAGGTCGATAAAAGTGATCAACGATATATGGAAACTAATTCCTGACCATCGCCGCCCCCTTGCTTAACCTGCCCCTCTAGCCCTGTTCTAGTAGGAGTTTACGCGTATACGTGAGCAAGACATGAATCCGAATCCCACAAAAAAGCCGCCGGCACTATCGGTTGCAAGCGATGACACTTTGGCGGCACAGACAATAGCTGTATCAGATTCTAAGTCTGATTCTGACGCACTCTTGGGCTGTACATGCTGGGAGGATGCCGTAAACGTACAACCAAACCCGTGTTCAAATTATAGTCTACTAACGTCTGATGGCCTTTAGATATTCAATTCCAAGCTGACCAAGGACGATAACAAGAAAATCAATTTGAAGAATTTAGACCTTACTGTACATCCTTCAAGCAGCGTACAAGAAGTTCTGACTCTTTTGAAGAGCACTATTGAGGTCAAAGATCAATACGAAGAATCTCGTTCTCCCTTCCAGACCAAGGTCGAAAATCTTCTTACTTGTTTCAACCAATATGCTCCAGTGGTGGATGCTCTAACCCAGCACCATCCCGACGTCACATCTCTTATTTGGGGTTCAATCCGCTCTCTTACTATGGTATGTTCAAATGCAAATATCTCTAGTAAAAGAATGTGTGTACCTAATTTTAAATTGTATTAGATTGCTGTAAAAAATATAGAGATTGCAGAACAGATTGGCGACGCGTTGGTCGACGTCCTTAGCCAGATTGCCCGTTGGGAATCATACTTACAGTTATTCCCATCAGAAGCCAGGGTGCACGAAGCGGTCACCCAACTGTTTGCTCAGATCATTAACTTTTTAGTTCGAGCCATGGAATACTACGGAAAACAATCAATTGGTGAATATCATTTCCGGATTCTCTATTTCTTTTTTCTCAGACGGGGGTGGTGGCGGTGGTGGATTGTACAACCAACCTCCACGGCACAAGTGCATACAGTTTATTGCCAACATAACTAAGATATGCCCATCGGAATGTTCCGCTTTCTGTTTCCAGGAAAAATCTCATGATCGCGCTGCAACTCACACTTATGTAAAACAAGATATTCATGTGGTTTTGCTGGCAACAAATGTGGCACATCTACTTTTGAAGGGGATAAACCACAATGGTCACTGATCGTCCGACGGCGAATACCGTCAGCCATCTGGTGATGGTTTTGCCTGTTCTTTGTGGTAACGGATTTACCCAACCTCAGTTTTTCATAGGATTCGTCATTGGACGGTCGATCACTGTATATAACGTCCTTTTGTTTGTCCAATGGCGTTTTTCGCTATATACTCTACGATTCATTGGACATGTGTACCCCGGTTGATCTCAACTGCAACTCTAAGCGCTTGAGAAAATTCGCCGTCTGACAGCCTAGATTATAGAGTACGTAACTGGTACTAATATTCGCTCAGGCAGATATATTAAGGCAGGCATCACTCCTGCCCAGGGAAAATTCACCAATATTTTGTCAGCAATTCGAAGTTTGTCTAACGACGTTGAACGGGAAGTGACAGCTGCAGCTGAAGCAAGTATGCGTTCCCAAGTATAAGTACTCTCAGGTGTGGAACTGATAGAATTTGCAACCGTTTAGAACACGCCGAGACTAGGAGAAGTTTAACCCTATGTTCGCTTACCCCAGTAGACCCTCCCTGACTGGCAATCTTTAGATCAGAACGTTCAATTTCGTCTGCAGGAAGAAGAATTTGCTAAACAAGAGAAGTTTCGCTCCGGTGCGTATCTATGTTACGATCTCAGGTTCCAACAATCCACATTAACAAACCTGAAGAAAACCGGGATTTTCAAAAGTACCTGAGAGAACAAGCCGCAGCCCAACGGCTAGCGATGGAGTCATTCAACGGTCAGTCCTCGAAGGTTAAAGTCATGACTACAGTCAGAGGTTGACGTGTAGCCAGACTTGTATCATCTGGTGGAAAAATCATCTAAACTCACTGCAGAAATGGAAGAAAGTAAGCAAATATTTCGATGAGTCTGTGCTACACACTAAAATGCGTATAATTCCCTTCTAGAATCAGCTCTTAAGGATAAAGTTGCGAAGATTTTGAAGTGGCTACAGCCGAACGCGAGGGTATATTCCCGCCCGATGGAATGGGAAGATGGAACCTGTGGGTGGATCTACAGTCATGATTCATACAAAAAATGGGTGGATTCAGAGTACTCCAATATCCTTTGGATATACGGCATCCCAGGTCGTCGTCGTTTCAAACATACAGTTTTCGAACACTGACCAGTTTGATAGGTTGCGGAAAGTCTGTTATGGCTAATTTTCTCACGCAAAATGCGACCACAAGCATGACATTTACACATTTTTTCAGGTGCTCTGTCGACCAAACATCTATCAGGGCTACACCTCTGGTCCTATCACTCTTGGCTACGATCTATAACCACGAGAGAATTTCCTCGGATTCACAGTTTCCCAAGATGCTTGGAGCTATTATACCACTTTTCAATCACTTCCAATCAGGCGAAGACTGTCCCTTTCCGAGGCTGTGGGATGCTCTAATTTCGACCTTCAAATTCATGCCCGAATTTACGCTAATACTCGATGCATTGGATGAGTGCTGCGACACCCCACTCTTCAGGCGACTAGAACAATGTGGGTCGATTAATAATGCACGAGTCATCGTCCTTTCCCGGTACCACTCGAAGTTTGAGGATCACCTTCGGAGTACTATACAACTGTCCATGGATCAAAACTCGGTTGGTCCAGACATCAAATACTATATTCAACAAGAGATAAGTCGGAACCCTCGACTGCAGCCTTTGAAAAATCAGATTTTTGAGAAAGCTGCCGAGTCTGCTCAGGGAATGTTCCTATGGGCACGACTTATGATAGAATATCTTAAACCGGCGTGGGATCGGAATGTCCTGGAACGCCGATTGCGCGGCTTTCCCGAGGGCTTGAATGCAGTATATGAACAGTTTCTTGCTGAAGCTGCATCGAACCTCTGTGCTGAAGAATTAGCACTAAGACGAAAGATTTTTCTCATCCTCGTAGGGGTAGTGCGTCCCCTCTCTATTGATGAAATTTCGCATATAATTGCAACAATCGTTTCTAAACGCCAGGTTGACGAGTGCGCACTTCTTTTTGATCCTCAAGAACAAATTACTCGATTGTGCTGGCCTCTGGTGATTATCGTCGGTGGAACCGTACAGCTCATGCATATGTCTGTGAAAGAGTTCTTACTTCGACCATCGCACCATACAAGTGAAAATTCCCCACCGTCATATAGGGACGCTGCCGTTTTCTTGACTTTAGATGAGTCAAATCGATATCTGGCCGAGACCTGCCTATCCCAGCTCTCGCAACCACAATTCAAATTAATTACCCTCATCCGCGATATAGTCAAGCAAAACTTATTCCCAGGAGAATCGGGGGGTGAGGGAGACCAACTCACGCCAGCGAAAACTGTAGCCTATGACTACGCCTGTTTGAACTGGCATCATCACCTCTCCGCCTTGTCGGATCCTGGCGATAGGCTAGTGAACCTCTTCCGATTATTTTTAGTTGGTTATGAATTCGTTACTTGGTCAGAATCCCTTTTCGCTCTTACTGGAAGTATCGACTTCGGACCGGCGATCGAAGTACGCGCTACTCTCGAGTCCTGGATCGCTTTGCTTCCATACAGATGGAGATCTCAAATTCCATTTGAGTTGTACTTCGCAGGTCCTTACAAGGATGTTGCTCAAGCCTTTGAAGCCGAAAATAAAGAGTCACTTGATTGTTTCCTTGTCCTATTCCGACTAGGCGAGTACTATAATTGGCGCGGAGAAATGAAGGCCGCATATCAGACGCGGGGCATTGTTGCGGAAGGAGTTGAACGGATTCTTGGTGAAAGGAATCCCTTCACACTTAGAAGTCTTACAAATCTGGGGATTTGTATGCTCGTACAAAAACTATATCGAGAGGCGGAAGCTTTGCTATCAAGAGTTGCGAGACTGCAAAGCGAAGTATTCGGATGTGACAGCAAGGAATTGTATATTACTCTTTCCAACCAAGGATTAGGGAGCTATTATCAGACGCGATTCAAGGAAGGAAACGATTCCCTACGAAAAGCTTCCGCCAATCTCGAGCGGCTTGTCGGTCCCTTGTACAAAGAGGTTCTCTATGCTAAACTCTATCTTGGCTACTCTTTGGAATGGCAGTTAGAGTTTGAAATGTCAAAAAATCTGTACGAGGAAACTTGGAAAAACTGGCTAATGATCGCCGGTCCCGAGAATCCGGCAACAACAATGACTCAATGTGCCCTAGGAGTTATATATCGAAAACTAGGAGACTTTGACGCTGCAGAAAAACACATGAAAGAAGTCTTTGCAATTAGACAACGGTCATTCGGTCTCAATTCCCCGCCCACTTTCGACAATGCGATAAACTTGGCGTACCTATGCAGAGATATGGCAAGGCCCGAGGAAGCTCGCGCCTTTCTAGATTTAGTAAGCGATCTCGAACTCCTTGAAACCGATTTTGAAAGATACTGTCAGACGAAGCATCTCGACGCCCTGTTGCAGCTGGATGAGAACGATCTTGAGACCCCCAGTAAGAGCTTGCGATCACTGCTAGACTATGCCTTCAAACTCGGCCCTGAATACGACAATAGGGAACTTCTGTGGGTTCGGCTTACTCTTGCCAAGATCTTGAGAAATCAAGGACGATGTGATGAAGCTTTAACCCTCTTTAAAGGGCTCGTAGAGAGCAATGATAAGAAGGTTGCTGGGTTGGAACCATTGGAGCAACTGAAGACAGTTGAGATAGCCCTTAAGCTAGTGAAGCGCGCAGAAATCACTCAAGCGGACGATCTCTTACACAGAGAAAATCTTCGTTGGACCCGCATACAAACTTTTTGGGTTCTAGTTGGCGGCCCCGTCACGGATACTGCATGGACACCGAACTCTGTTGGATTGAAGAGCGGGAATAAGCTTATGGGTGTTTAGTTATACTGGATGGTATTACTCCCTCATATGTGAGTAGTTGTTCTGACTAGTTGATGGTTTGATTAGGTGGTATAGCGGTTGACAAAGGGCACGTTGTGAGTGCGGGTTGAATCGTTTGGAAGAGAGAATTTCTGAGGCATACATACAATTGGAGCGGAGGATGAGGAGGAGGTCCACGTTGGTTAGGTGAAGTGTTCAGTTTTTTGTTGCAGCCTTCTAGTTATCATGGTCTTTGCGTTCGTTATATACGACATACTTTACACCGAGCGTCGTTTGTGGACCTTTTTTGTTGCTCCACAGTTCAATTTGGTTATTTTTCGGTATAAAATCATTTAAGAGCTTATTACATAGTCGAATTCGATTAGTGCACGGTCTATTAACATTTGCTGGAGCTTCGCTATTGCGTCATTAATGGCCATGAACACCTCATGCACACAGCCCTGGCGCCTTATTACGATATTAGGAGCATGGGCTCGCCAAGCGCCCACACATGCTTGCAAAGCGCGGATTTTTTCAAAATTGCAAATTGCTCAACAACCACACAATGCAGAGAATATCAGAGATGGCACTATAATATACAACTCCAAAGCCTACATGTCCATCCAAGAATCAAGTCATATGGTACAATTTTGAGAATGATGAAAAAGTGAGTGAGAATCCATGAAGCTAGCAGATTTTTGCCCAACTTCTAACCCCCCCCTGTGACATTACCAATTGCAAATAGAATTTTTTAGAAGAAAGATTAGAGCATATATGGTGTGCTAGCTGTCAATGAATAGCAGTCTTGGCAGATTTCGGCTAATGGTTGTTAAGGCAGGTAGTATTTCTAAGTTGGTAAAGTGGAAAACCTTTAATAATATCACAACTGTTTGTGCCCATGTTGCATTTCATCATCCATTGAAACTGCTAAGCGCTATCTGAGCAGTGTTGTAGTATGGTAAAGAGAGTTAAGGAGAAAGGACAATGAATTCAAATCAGAAGTGTATTGTATGGTGGCGTGTGCTTCAGTAGGCGAGCTTGTGTTGGCGTATGCAGAGGTGTCTGTTGTATCTTGTAACGAGATATGTCACATTGACATAAGGTCGATCAATGAATAATAGCACTAGCTTCAAATGTGGCAAGTAACACTACAGTCCTTGGCATAGTGATACCCGTACTTCCAAACAGTTCAACTATCCTCCAGAATGGCCATCCCATCCATTTGAAAAGAAACAGTAAACACAAGAGAAGAGAAACCAAACAAACAACATGGATCACATCGAAAGAAATGTGCCAAATCGATGTACGTTCGGACGCCATTCCCGACGCCATTTCCACTTCCAAATCCATTTCCATGAACATTTTCGAGATTATTTCCGTTTCCATTACTGCTTCCAATTCCAAGGCCGTTCCAAAGGAAATTTTTGAGATTATTTCCGATTCCATTACTGCTTCCAATTCCAAGGCCGTTCCCAAGGCCATTTCTGAGTCCATTTCTGAGTCCAATTCCAATTATTCATATTGTAGCACACTGGTTCAAGAAAGTGCGCTTTGGCAGCGACTTTGTAATGCAGTCGGTGAGCATCTCAGTGGTTGGTATGTAGATCAAGTTAATTTCTAAGTCTCTAGCCATATCTGGTGCAAGATAGTACTTGGTGCCAATGTGTGCGACTGCAGGTTCGCGGTAGATTCTGTTCTGGATACTCACAATCAGTGACGGCGAATCGGACAACATATGAGACATAGTTGGGATGCTGTGCTTGGTTTGAAGATGTGAGATCTGGGTGAGTCTCATGAAGTCTACTCCAATGGCATAGTATTTGGCATTAGTCGTGGTCTGGGCAATCGACTCGTGTGTGCTTGATCGCCAGTCGACAGCTCCTCCAAAGGTAATCACCCGTCCAGTGGTTAATTTGTAGTCAACCAGGTATGCGGTATAGTTGGGATTGACAGACCATTGAAGTGCGCCTTTTCCTTCCCCTCCAAGAGCTCCTCCTCGAGCACCTCCTTGAGCACCTCCAACAGCTGCACCTCGAGCTCCTCCTCGAGCTCCTCTTCGAGCTCCTCCTCGAGCTCCTCCTCGAGCTCCTCCTCGAGCTCCTTCTCGAGCTCCTCCTTGAGCTCCTCCTCGAGCTCCTCCTCGAGCTCCTCCTCGAGCTCCTCCTCGAGCTCCTCCTCGAGCTCCTCCTCTAGCTCCTCCTCGAGCTTCTCCTCGACCTCCTCCTCGAGCTCCTCCTCGACCTCCTCCTC
>Ga0307512_10001477_pt1 | contig 33137 bp, 28 predicted proteins | sample 14_EM_MG_FD_200267 | JGI IMG/M metagenome (GOLD analysis project Ga0307512, IMG submission 200267) | Populus trichocarpa ectomycorrhiza microbial communities from riparian zone in the Pacific Northwest, United States - 14_EM | ecosystem: Host-associated > Plants > Roots > Unclassified | place... | reverse complement strand
AGAAAGAGAAGGACTTGTTTTTTGGACTGATGGAGCGAGAAAAGAAGATGAGTGGGTAGGATGTGCAGTGGTATGGAAGGAAGGGGGAAGGTGGAATAAGAGGAGGACACATCTAGGCCGACAGAAAGAAGCATTTGATGCGGAAATGTATGCGATGTCAGAAGCGATGAAGATCGCGGATGAGATGGCAGAAGAGAAGAAGGTTACCAGAGTTACGGTGTTTACGGACTCCCAGGCAACCCTAAGACGAATACAATCGGACGAGCCAGGACCAGGACAGGTGCTAGCGTTACGAACGATGAATTGGACCGACGCATTAGCCAGGAAAAATATCCAGGTGGAGTACCGGTGGGTACCTGCACATAAGGGGATAGAAGGCAATGAAGAAGCGGATCAACAAGCAACAAAGGCGGCGTATAAGCATTGCGGAAGTTATACCGAAACGCAAAATCCGCTACCGTTTTTAGATTATGTTTCTTTCTCGCATATTAGCCGAAGGTTGACAGAGGTGAAATGCGAAGAAAGTAAGAAAGATATAAAAGAGTTGGGGCAGAAGTCAAAGCACAGTTACCGGTATGATTTGGTGAAGAGGGGAGGTAACAGTGCGGTGATGGGAGCCAAAAAGACGATTGCAGCGAGGTTTTATCAGCTTAAGTCAGGACATGCACTGATAGCGAAATACCTATTGCGGATCGGAAAAAGAAGTGATATGAAATGCTGGTGGTGTGGGCATGAATATCAGAGAAGAGACCACCTTTTTAAGTGGTGTAAGAGATGGAAACGAGAACAAAAAAGGCTTTGGGTTGATGGGCAAGAGGGGGAGGATGGGTATGAGGGTGTCGAAAAGGTTTTGAAGAAGCCAAAGATTTCATTGCCAATGTCTCTCGTTTTTGCAGAAGAAAAGTGTTCGCAGGCTCTGATGAATTTTTTGTCATCTACAGATGTCGGCAGAATTAGCGGAGTGGTGGAGGAGGCGGAAAACTCAGATCACGAGGAGTCGAGTGATGGGGGGGTGTAAAAGTTTGATGTTGTTTTTTTGGTGGTTTCTTTTGTTTTTGGGAGATGAGGACTTGCGACTTTGCTTTTGTTTCTTTATGTTACGGAAGAAGCGGAGAGGAAATATGTACGGGATATGCCATGGCCGCCAGCGGCCGAATGCAATATGATTACAAACAAACAAAAAGGACACTGGGGCTCTAAGATTTCATTGTCAGAAGCATATTCTGAAGGTGGTTTCCCCGGTGCATTGTCTCAAAGAAGATCATTAGTTGGATATACATATCTTGTCAACAGCCAATCAGGCGCACCTACTGAAGGTGTACCATGGCCCCTTGGGTCCATGATCGCCTACACGTTGTTGCATGCAGTTGTGTAATAACCCCACAATCATCCATTGTGGGTGATATTGTTGAACGTGAGTATCCCATTGGTTCTTATTCAATTATTTCCTTCTATAGGTACCACAGTTATCATCATTCAGGTGAGTGTTGACCATTGTTGAGTAATGATCAGCATATGGATTTGAATGAATCCCAATGATGCTCCAGTAAGTGACAGTCTCATTGCTGGATTAGAGTCTCAGGAATATTTGTTTGAAGGTGAGCAAACTCAGGTTGGTATATCCCTTTTACAGTTGCATCACATGCCACCAGATGTGGGGGAGCAGTAAAACAAAGTAATAATCTTATCAGTTTTCTTCATAAACTGGGATATATATATTGTATCCCACAGAATAGTCATTCACATTATCTGCTGAAGATGCACAGCAGAGACGAGAAGTATTAAGTTCTCATCAATTGCAATCAACTTTAATATTCTTCTTCGGAAGTTTCTGCAATTGGTACCATCAGTATATGTCAGTGTGAACAATACATCCCTTTAAGCATTCTAGCTGCTGATAATGAAAGTGGATCATCTTAATACAATGAATAGCTGAGTTTCTTGCTAGCTGTATGCCAGCTAAATGATCATTTACAACTTATTGACATGTAGGATGATTGAATTAGTCATTATAGATGACTAGTGGGTTGATTCTGAATAGATACACAATGTTTTCACAAGTAGCTCAATGGGAAGCATTGACTGTTGCCTCACTACTCACAGGCCTCCTTATTGACTAATGTTGCAAGTCATAGATAAACATTTTATGTGTAAAATGCCTATTTGTGTAAACCTTAAGCTTGATATAGTTCTTATTGGGATCCTGGATATGTCATATTATATCATGTCTATGACATTTAGAGTTAGAAACTGTATGATGGTGACCTTCTATTGAAGATCCTAGTCTACCAATTTGACCACATAATAAAGGATGGCAGGTTGTAAGTGATTCAGGTTTCTTTTACTCAAGCTGGGTTTCCTGAATCAATCATCCAGTGAAACACCATGGTTCATGACAACAGAATGAGATATAAGGAGACTTCTTTCCACTGACAATCACTCTTACCTTCAATGTACTCGACCACACTGCATATCGATTCTAAATTACATATTGCTTCTATACACCTAGTACCAGCATCATTTCTTCTGACAACATTGTTGATAAAATGGATCTCCACTGAAGGAACTGGGTATGGCTCCAACAGGTGGCCAATTGGGCTTGAAACAATGCCTGATGACAATGTGGAATCATCAGATAATTGTGTTCGAAATACTCATAGCATTGAAGACAATTCATATCTGAAACTTACTAATCGATTCCGCCAGCAGCATGTATATAGTTACCCTTCTTCCCAGTAAGCATTACCAGGCACTCCTCAGTTCTATCACAACACCCCATTAAACATGACTCTAAGATGATAATTACGGGCAAGTGAAGGGCAAGGATTATGAAGCTATTGGCAACTATGGGAACATTACGAAATCCTCCAGGTGGTTGTAGTGGACCTCAAATGTTCCTCCCTCCACAGTTTGCTGTACAAGGGCTGTCATCATTCAGTGCACCATCTGTACCTCCTGCACTGCCAGCAAAATATCCAGTTATGTAGCCACCAGATACAAGCTCTACTCCACAAGGACTGCGGACTGTAGCGCCTGGAACACCCCCCCTAAGCCTCCGAACAAGAGCATTCCAGCCTGCTGTTGACCTGCAGAATTCAAATCTTACAAGGATTGAGAAGTTGCCCCCTGTTTGGGAGCTTTCCTATGTCCAATAGAATCCAGATTAACAGAGCCATAACTCATTTGACTTGGGTCATGCAGAATCCAAAGCCCCAAATAACCGGATGCGAACTGCAATCTCCTTGAAGCAATAGGCCAAAAGGATTGGGCAGCCAAAGTACAGAGCTTTCAGCAAGTCGAGGAATGAATTGGTAGCCATCTTTCTGGAGAACAATCATCAGGGTAATATTGGAGGTCAGAACTGATTGCGACATCTTCGAGCTTGGCCCCTTTACACTGTAATGGCGATTGCATATATTTTGTTGACATTTCAGCACTCGCTGGCTTGACAAAGTTTTGACAATGCTAAATGGATTCAGTGACGTTGGATCGAGATATTTCTGAAGACATTTGCATGCGAGAGACTACCTTCAACGAAGAAAGGATGGTGAGGGAATAAGTAACTGCCCACAGATTTGGAAGAGCGTGTGAGCAAATACGTCAGCAAAATGTGATATCATTTCCAAGTCATATCTGAACAACTCAGTAACTCTGAAGCAGCATACTGAGCTGTCCAGATGATCCCAGTTGGTTTGAGCTAGACTGAATGCAAAGTGATGTGCTGTCACGTACTCTGAGTATACCTTAGTGGTGTTCCACAATGCTCTGGAAATTGGAGAACAGAATAGAAGAATATCCTGAAGATTGTATATTTGTCTTCAAAATGCTACAAAATTATACTATTAGAATGTGCAAGTTTCAGAGAAATTGGGTGTATTGGTGGCATCCACCAGACAATTCAAACGCACCTTGAACCAGTTGCAATACTTTCCTGAATAGATTATTAAAATGTCTATAACAAATAGTACAATTCGATAACAATCTTACTCCTGCACACCTCTGTCCAGGCATTCTTACCAATATTCAGTCCAGTATCTATGTATGTCCACATAATTATTCACAAGCGATACACTATCAATTATATCTGATGCAGCAGTCCTGCACATCAACTATGCTGGTCCAACAATTGCTTTGACAGGTACAATATACATCTTATTAGTCTGTTTGACAGCCTGAATAAATCTGTCAACACAATTAGCTCAACCATGTGGATCGTTGTACTTTGTTGGAATCACCCCCCTATTCTTTTGAGCTTGAGTACATTATGTCAGTTGTTGAGTCTTGTTGCACCTCATAGGATAGGTTGATATCCATTCTCCAGTTGTCAGGTGCAGCAGAAATTGCAGGATCTGAATTGGTGGAGTCCAGCCAATGTGTATTAAAGAAAATGAAGAAACTCAGCCTTGGAAGGCGTTATTGAGCTCACTTTCTGTATATTGCACCCAGAAGTAATGATATTGAGGAAAGATCCCTTGGTTGGAATTGGTATATTCTACCTTGCAATGAAGTTCCTGACATTCAACCGATGTAGGGCAGCGAAATGCTTGAACAGAGTTCAACAGCATATTCTGAAGGCTATTAAGTATGCTGTCTATGCATACATTCTGATCATATACAAGCACCAGTGCACAAACTTTGTATCCCCAGTCCTCTGCAATTTGTGCACAGAATTGCTTTCAAATGATACAAATTCCAATATCTACAGATGCATCTCTCAGTGAGGTGAATTCGATACTGGTGCACACTGCGCAGACATAGATTTCTCTCCAATGTTGTACATGTGGTGATACAGTGTGGCAAAATGGCTGTTCATGACAATGTTGGAGGGGTAAATGATTGGCACTGTATGTATTTCTCCATATATCAGTAGCAGATAGTCGGTTGACAACATTGGCTGAGTCAATATCTTACTAGCCATCAAAGGCAAGATACAACAGTATCTCCTCCAAAGAATCAAGACTGGTATACTGGTCAGAATGGTTGACAATCTGTTGAATGTAATTGACTCTGTTGGTAAATGACTATACCTTATTCACATTGCTGATATGTAGTTGTTCAGAAATATCAGTCATAAAATAGTCGCCAGATGGTAGTTGCCAAATAAAATCTGACATATGGTGTACACGATGTCTCTTTGGATACCTGAAATGTATTATGCACTGTTGAATGATTTTCTGGAGCTTCTGAACACAGAACATTTCCCACCAGGTATTAAACTCAATCAAGCAGATGGAGAATTCCTTCCTGAACAACATTCATTCATTTGGAGTGACACAATATATCACTCTCTCCAGCAGATTCAGAATGCGGTCCTTATTAGTGATACTTACTGTTGGAAATGGGTCAAGGTTTTGAACAGCAGTTCGGTTCGGTTCGGTTCGAGACCCGGGCGAAAACCCAACGCAATTTGTCTCGGCGGGGTTGTTGCCCAGACCGGACATAAAGTCGCGGTCTTGCGGCCGGATTCTACATACAGCAGAGCCTCATTTTTGCGAACTCAGAACTTTGTCTCCAATTAAGCATTTCAGTTCTGATCGTATCATAATATGATATATATGTAAAGGTTCCAGTTTTGCATGCTCTTTCACCTCCTATTCTCCACTTTGAGATCCAATCAATATTCGTTGAGTTGCTGTGAAATAACACCGATAATTGTGCGTTTTTTTCAGTGATGCAACAAATATTGAATGGATCACAAAGTGGAGAATAGGAGGTATAAGAGCATTCAAAACTGCATCTTTTACATATATATCATATTGTAATACGATCAGAACTCAAATACTTAATTGGAGCCAAAGTGCTGAGTTCACCAAAATGTGGAACCGGACAACAAACAGCGGGTTCGGTGCGGTTCGGGTTGTTCATGGGGTACAACCTGTTGCAATGGTTCCAGTTCGGTTCCAACCCGGACCCAGAATGGAACCGTGGATTTGGAACCGTTGCTAACACTAGTGATACTTCAGGTGGTGGATGAAGTCTCAGTATCAAATAGGTGAACCTGAAATTCCACACAGTTGTGGAGGGTTATGTCTGCCACCCTACTCTGTAAACCACTTCTTCTGCAGCAGTCTTTATTTGAGTAGTTTTTGGGTGAGTATGCTACTGGGACCAGTTGCCTTAGTCCCAACATCCATCAATAGGTATTTGTTTCTGATATTGCAACAATGGATTGAACAGATCAGGTTCAACAGGTGTTATGTGCTGGATTTGGCACTGAAATTGATCTTTTGCCTTCTGTCAATCAGCATCTGACCATATGGTTGCTGCTTGACAGACTCTGTTCTCCCAAATGTGAAACATGCCTTTGTTTTGAATTTTTTACATTTTCGGTCACGTATACCTGAACTTCTATTGCAGAACACAGTTCATGATTATCTTGATCTTGTAACTGATGGGATTCTATTGCCAACTATGCAGCCACTTTGGGCTTTGGAGACTTTGACATTGTCAGTACCTGTATAGCATGTTTCTTTTTGTGAAATAGCCAGTGTTCCAAAGTGACCCGGCCTGGGTCAGAAGCCGCACGGCCAGCCTGGCCTGGCCACTTAGGAGTGCTGAAAATAGCTTCAGTGCATCGTCTAGTGCTTTAAGGGATAGATCAGAGTGGTATTGTTGGCCAACAAGTAGAGATGCATGCACTGCTCACATTATCATTTCACCAGAGTCTGTTTACACTGCAACATTCCCATCATTCTTGGAGCAGACAAGAATTTGAGCCCATTTAACTGCCACTGTTCTGATCATTCCCCAGAAACTGTTTCCCTGCCAGGAGCCAATTTGCAATGAATTGAATTGTTTGGGGAGGTGCTGCCGACCTGAATATTGTGGTACCAATGTGAATTGATTGTCAAATTGATCGTTGACTGTCTAGCAATCAGGTATATAAGCAGCAAGTGCGATAAGTCTTTAATGGAAGCCAGAAGCATCTGATGCAATTCCTCAGGCTGCCAAATCTGATGAACATTGCAGAAAGGGCAATGCCAAAACTGGTTGCAGATTAGGTGAACACCTAGAGTGTGCAGAACATCAATATTTTCTACCTCCTGCAGTTTTGAGTAAATATGCCAATCAATTGAGTAATCTAGTAGTCACAAAGTGGAATGCCCCATTGGGGCACATTGACGAATTTCACACATTGGGCATTAGCCATATGAGTCTGAAGGTAACATCACCTGTTCTGGATAATCGCTGGCCCAGTCAGCCAAAGAGGGGAACATTATCTCTGGAATCGATCAGCAAAATTCCATTCCAAGGATGGGCCAGATATGTAGAGATTGCTAAGTGGAGACAGCACAGTTCCAACTGTGTTATGGCATGCCTTGTCAGTATTTGTAACACCTTTCTTGGGTGTTTGGATTAGCCCAATAATATTCTAGGCTTGCTCTTTAGGTGTGCTACGGATAACTTTGGGTAAATAACTAATGTTGAGATTCAACAACCAGGTATGCTGATCATCAGAACAATTTGTCAAAAATGACTTGTGAGATACACACATCACTTCCACAATTGTCGCATCAGTGCAAAATTGATTCTGTGTATTCTACCACCAATTTCCTGTGTGTATGTCACAGGAAGTTTTGGTGACTATTCGAGACTGCAAGGTACACTGGTTCAAAAATGTGGTGCTCCTGAAACAGCAGATGTGGCAACTGGAAATTTATATATCTGAAAATATTGCTGGAGTATAACATTTTAAAGATCTGCAAATGGAACTGTATATGTCTGAAAATATCACTAGTGTTACAACATTGTGAAGATTTGCAAATGTTCTTCAATGCAACTTTAATCACTAAGGCCGAAATCGAGTTCAGAGGGTAGCTTTTGAAGGGCAACTGTTGATTGAAACGAGACGATTGCAAAGTTATCCAGTCTATGATTCAGATGTTGATCATTCAGTCAGTTTGTTGGTGGGGTACATGATTGAACCAGTTGAATGTCATGTACGGACTAAAATGGATGCTATTGGTTGCATTGTTGTGCATTGTTGTGATGCTTGTTGTTCAATGCAGTTGCATTGCAATATGCAATCCCCCCCACATTGTCCACTCCAACTACCTATCTGCAAACAGTTGTTCTCATTGGATGAGGGGTACATGTCAGATGATGCTTCTGGGGGTCAATAGTTTCTTCGTTGGGAGTATCTTCAGGCGGTGATGAATCAGGTATATTGACTATCGGTCGATCATTAGTTGAATAGCTCAATCATGAACATTCAGGTGCACATACTGAAGACAAACTGAGATGGGTAGGTTCATTCCCAGCCAGCAGGCAGTATAGTCCCATCAGCTAATGGGCCTTCAGTAATCAATGTTCTTGGATAGTGATGATAGTGATCTTCAGGTTCATTTTTGTGTATTATTGTCTTTTTGCACATCCAGTAGTTACTATGTTTGAGGGGAGTGTTGACCAGCAGTGGGGAAATGGTAACTGTTCAAGTATTGAGATGAATTTCAATGATACTTTGGAGGATGATTTCGAACCTCAACGATATTCTTTTGGAATTGGGTAAATGCAGGTTGGCATATCACATCCATAGCCCCATCGTACCCCATCAAATGCAGGCAAGGCATAAAATAAACCCAACATCAGGTCAGGATTCTGTATAAACTAGCATAAATAATAGTAAGTCGTGGTGGAAATTTAAGTTTGATCTACACCCAAGCCTCCAAGCTGCTAATAATCAATGCAGGTTGTGTTTATAGAATAGATAGGTGAGTGTCCTGGCTAGCTGTATGCCCATGCAATGAGCAACACAAACAGATAGACTGGTAGGATGTTTGCTTCAGTAATGATCCTTGATGAAAGGGTGGATGCTGAGGTGAACAATGACATTTAGAGAAGGAACTCATTGGGAAGCAATCACTGTTGCTACATGACTCGCAGGCCTCCTATTGCATGAGGTTGCAGGTAGTCCATGCACAATATATGTGTAATATCACTAGTTGTGCTAACTATGACACTAGATATAGTTCTTCTTGAGTTCCTGGAGATATCATATCATATCGCATCTATGACCTGTAAAGTCACAGAACTGTATGGAGGTGACCATCTAACCAATCTCCTAGTATATGAATCAGAGCATATAACAAAGAAAAGCAGGTTGGGGGTAATTAAGGATTATATTTCTCCACTGGGATTGTTGGATCAAAAGTGTAGAGAAATACCACAGATTGAAAAAACATGAACACATATAAAAAGCTCTGCATTCCACCAAAAGTCACTGCTACCTGCCATGTACTCAAACATACTCTGATTAATTCTACATCACAATGTTGCATCTATACTGGTTAGGCACCATCGTGTGTTCAGCCTGCATGTCGACAAGTTGATATCCACCAAAGCTAGCAAATATGGCTCCATCAGGAGGTGTATTTCGCTCACAACAATGCCTTGGCAACAATCTGGGGACATTGGATACTGGTTCATGAACTGCCACTAGCAAAGATAGTCCATTTGGGATAGACACAAATCAACTTCATCCACCACATGGGTATTGTTAACCTCCTTCACAGCAGTCATTTCCAGCCACTTGGCAGTGTTACCACCATTCTCCACTCAACATGACACCTAGTTTACAACCAGGTAGCAGTGCAAGCTAACGATGTCACAGTTTTGGGCCACAGTGGCCGAGATACGACCTCCACCAAGGTGGCTATGGTGTGTCTCAAATGATCCCACCTCTGCCATTTTTGGTACATTGGTTGTAATCTCTAGGTGAACCTCAAGTGCCTCCACAATTGAACAATGCAAAACAATTGGGAAGCCACCTGCAAACCTCCCAGACGCTGTGGTCAACCTCACAGGTGCTCCTAAGCACCAAATAATGTTCCCACAACCACCTCCAGCTAAGTAAAGTGCTCTCAGATGTGGCAAGAGCAATCTCAGGTGCATCTGAAAGCACCTGCAGTTATGAAGGTGCATTCAAGATGCTATGACATTTGACTTATAGGAGAGTCAAATTTTGGAGTCTGCTGCACTGGTCTGTGGGAGACTTTGGCAGCAGCTTTGACCTTTAGTAGGAGAATATCAGACCAGCTGATGTGACCACTGCGCGGCTCTGTGGGAGACTTTACACTTGGGGCAGTATTCTCCCAGCAGTGATTCTGAAAGTCCCACAACCAAAAGCCATGGTGTCAACCATGTTCGTCTTCATTACAATCACAAGATTCACCACATTATAATATGGCCAGTATTAGCTATCAAAGACTATCTATTTATATACATATGATCGAGCTGGCTGCAAACGGGACATGAGCACAATTGGGAGAGTACCTGGAGAGAATGCTTGAGTGGACATAGAGAAGTACTTGGAGGCTATGATCGACCAAGGTTGGAGATACACTTTGATGGAGGCAGTGACGGAGTGACCTCAAAGATGCACTTGGAGGCCATGATTGAATGAACTCAGAAATGCAGCTGGAGGTTGTGATTGAGCGACTTTGGAGATATACTTGGAGGCCATAATCATGCGAACTTGGAGGCTGTAAATGAGTGAGTTTCTGGATGCACTTGCTGGTCATGATCATGAAAACTGGGAGGCCGTAATCAATTGAGCATGGAGATGCACAATCAAGCTCTTGATCACTGCAACTTGGAGGCTTTGATCGACTGAAATTGGAGGAGTACTTGGAGGTGGTCGAGCTTGGAGGGAGTTGCCTGGAAGGCATGACACATCCTGATACTCTATTGATTGATTTGGTAACTCACAACCATGTTAATGTGATCAGTTGGCTTTACCTTTGGGCTCTCATCAAGCACTGGCTGGTGGCGGTTAATCTGTAGGGATACACACTGGGAGTTATACCTACAGATCGGGGTGATTTTGTAATCGTGATAATGAAGGAAGACTGGGGAGCAATGCAGTAAATCTTCGGTATATACTGTTCTCAGTTTTAACTCATAATCATTACATCGAGATATACCAAGGGATGGCTTAACTATGCATTGTGCAATGATAGTAGAGTCGTGCACAAGACAGAGATGCAGGATAATAATGGGAGCAATATTGAAGATACAAGGTTAGGAGTATGACTTGCCTGATTGGGTTTAGAATCCCTGGTATTGTTGGCCTTGCCCGCCAGATTGTGAGTGGTACCAGCTGTATTGGGAATTGTAAGTTGACTCGGGCAGGAAGTTCTCCAAGTCACAGTTTCTTATGATGATTTCCCCCTCTGCTTTCATCTCACTGTTCCTTGTCCTCATCTCCACCATTACCTGAAAACATGAAGTTAAATCATCCCTCTCAGTATCTCCAATCTGATAATCATGAGTTATCACCAAAGTACCACATCAATACAAGATCTACTGTCTCCTGCTCCCACCCAGGCTCTCATCTATTATCAGTTGTCTCTCACTCCTCATTGGACCTGCTTTTCAACACTTCATGCTGCATTCCCACGATTACGATTTAACCATTTTTTTGAGTCTGGAGCACACGTCGCCCCAACCTCCCAAACTACTGCCCCCAGATTGAGCACCTCTAGATCAACCACATATAGATGTGCCACCTCAAGATCGACCACCTTGAGATCAACCGTCTCCAATTTCCCTCAATTGCTGCCTCCAACATCAGCAAAATGTGAAACAGTTTGCAAGTCATAACTGAACAACTAAGCAACTCTGAACAGCTACACTGAGTATTCCAGATGCTCCCTGATATTCCTAGATTGGCTGAATGCAAAGCGATGTACTCTCAGGTGCTCTGGGACTATTTCACCGGTGCTTCTCAATGCTAAGGATGTCGTGAAACAGAATAGAAGAGTATTCTGAAGATGGTATAGTTGTCCAAAATATGCTACAAAATCAAACTATTAGGATATGCAAATTGTGGAGCTATTAGCACCATTGGCAGTATTTCAAAGACTTTTCCGGCTCACATCGAATCTGGAGGCATACTTTCCTTGGGTGATCATCATAATGTCTATGTCAAATTGTAAAATTCGATCAACTATCTTACTCCTGCACAGCATGATTCAGCAATTGTAACTAATATACAGTCCGGTAGGTATCATAATCTGCATGATCATATTCAAGCCATACACTATTGATTCTATCGAACGCAGCATTCTGTTCAACAAATGTGCCGGTCCAACAATTGCACCAACAGGTAAAACATACAACTTATGACTTTGTTTGACAACTTGGATGAACCAGTCAATACAATCAGCCAAACAATGTGGATCTTTGTACTTTGCCGGATTCACCGCTGCATATTCTTGACCTGGAGGACTTAATAGCCATTGCTGAGTCTTCTGGCACTGCTTGGACAAGCTCCACAATGTTTCTCTGGCTGGAAGTCAGTGCTGACATTGGAGAGTCTGATTCGGTGGAATTCAGCGATAGAATACTATAGGAAAAGAAGGAATTTGGCCATGCAACGTGTTATCAAGGTCATGTTCCATTTATTCGACCCCGATATTATGAAATTGAGACATTATCCATTGGTTGGCATTTGTATCGTCTAGATTGCAATCAAGTCACAGATCCTCAACCGATGTAGGGCAGTGAAATGGTGATTTTGAGTTAATCAGCCCATTTTTGAGTTTAATTATTGTGCTCTCTATGAGCAGATTGTAATTATATCCAAGCACCAGTCCACTAACCTTATGTTGCTAGCCCTCTTCATTTTGTGTATAGAATAGCTGTACAAAGTTGGGAACACTGAAATCTCATGATGCATCTCTCAGTGAGGCTGGATTGATACTTCCACACACTTTGTGGAGATGAGTTTCTCTCAAATGATGTAGTGGTAGGGATATGTGGTGGAGAAATAACTCTTCCTGAAAATACTGGAGGCATAAAAGATAGGCTCTGTGAATAATTAACCATATATTGGAAGCAGGCAGTAGGTTGAAATCATTTGTAGAGTCAATATCAGACCAGCCTTCAATGGCCAGATATGTCAGTGTCTTCTGCATATAGTCAAGACTTGTACACCTGTTATTAGACTTAAGCATCTGTCAAATGTGATTGACAGTGTTGGAAGATCATTATGCTTCTTTCATATTTCTGATTTGTAGCCATTCAGAATGATCTGTGGAGGAATAGCCACATAAACCCATTTCCCAAATTGACTAAGATATATGGCTTGAAAGATGCACTATTGGATATCCAAAATGAATTACATGCTGTTTGTTTATTTTCTAGAGCACCTGAACTTCAATTGCCTATCACCAAGCTTCAAACTGGATCTAGATGATGGTGAATTCCTTCTTGAGCTGCATCTGCCCATTTGAAGTGATAATATTAATCTCTCTCTCCGGCTGATCCATAACCTGGTCCACATCAGCAATACTCTAGGCAGTTGCTTCAGTATCAATGTCGGATAGACAGACCTGACATTCCACACACTCGTTGGCAGTCATGATTGCTGCGCTGTAAACTCCTCCCTCTGCAGCAGTCCACATTTCAGCAAGTTCTGTGTCGAATGGGCTTCTGGGACCAGTAACCTCAGTGCCAAATGCCCACAATAGTCATCACCAGTGATGATGGAATCACTTATCAACCAGCTGGCATTTGACAGGGGTCACCTGACAGATTTCGCACTCCAATGGCTCATTTGGCTTCTATTGATTAGTATCTGACGATTTGGTTGCTGCTTGTTAGGCTCTATTCATGCTCACCTGCAAATGCCTGCAGTGTCTTGTAGTAACCTTCTCAGCCCTGTACAGAAGAACGTCCATTGCAGGACAGATTGTATGATTCTTTTGTTCTTCTGGTGAATGGGATTCTCTTGCCAACTGTTAATCCACCTAGCCCTTCACTGACATTGACATTTTCTGCTGTCAAAAAACACCTGTCTACTTGGGAAATTGCTTCAGCTCATTGCCTAGTGGTGTGAGGGTTAGATCAGAGCAATTTCGTTGGCTAACAAGTGGAGAGAATTGACATAATGCCTACACTGCTTCCATTACCATTTCATCAAAGGCTTCTTCTGCAGCAGTTGTTCCATTATCCTTTGCATAGTCAAGAATAGGATTGCACTTCATTTCCAGTATTCTGATCATGCCCCAGATCAGTGTCTCCTGATATGGAGCACAATTCAACAAATGAAATGGTTTCGAGAAGTGCTGGAGGCCTGGATACTGTGGTACCAGTGTGAATTGATTAACAACTTGATTCTTGATATTTCCAGCTTGCAGATAATTCAGCAGCCAGTGTAACAAGTCTTTGACTAAACCCAGAAGCAACTAATGGAAGTCATCAGACTGCCAATGTTGATAGACATTTCGGAGAGGGTATTGCCTGAACAGGTTGCAGGTTGGGTGAACACCACCATCCTGCAGAACATCAATATTTATTTTGTCCAGAAGCTTTAACTCTATGTGCGGATCTCTTCAGCTATCCAGTGGTCAAAATCTTGAATGCTCATTACGCACAGCATTAGAAAGTTCACACATCGGGTATGAGCCATATGAGATGTCAGCAACCATGACATTTTCTGTATAATCCCTGACCCAGGCAGCCAAATGAGTATAACATGGACTCTGGAATCCATCGGCACAATTCCATTTCAAGCTAGGACTGGGTAAATCTGGGTTCCTGTGCATGGACATCACAGTTCCAACAATGGAATGCCATGCCACATCAATATTTGTCATTCATTTCAAGGAATCTGAAATCTGCCTAACCTGAATCTTGGCACACTTCGAGGTGTGTAGCAGATATCTTTTGGTATGATGCACATTGTGAGATACTGCGGCCAGGCATTCTGATCGCCGGAGAAATTGGTCAACTGAGTCCTGCCTGGTGGGCAAATCACTGGCACCATTGTCACTGCGGTAGGAAGTGTATTTTGCATCTCAAGTAAACCTTCTTGAATGTTCCTCTCACTGTATATACTGCAACCTTCTGAGTCTGGGACGTGTACTGGTTCAACATCAACGTGCACTTGAAATGTGAGATGTGCCAAACAGAACTATATACAATTGAAAATATCCTGGTAGTATGATGTTCCTAAGATTTGTGAGTGATCATTGATCCAACTATTATTGCTACCATCAGCAACAACTCTAGTTTCCGTCAGAAACACCTGGGTGTTCCGATCGGCTCTGACGGCTCTGACAGAACCTCATACCCTCTGATGGAGAATCACATGCTTCCTGTCGTGCAGGCGACAGGTCGTGACTCGCGTTGCATCCATACCTCTCCCAGAGTTTACTGGACTGATGTAGTGGCCTTCAGGTGCACCTGGGAGCACCTGGGAGCACATTGAATCACTGTAGAGCAGTCTGGGAGAAACATCTTTGGGAATGCTGCTGGTGCGCCTGGAAATTATAGCTACTACTTATCGTTCAACGATTTTCAAAACCTATGCATTCAGTTTGTATTCTCATCTATGTATCTATGTATCTGTATAGCTACCGATCTACACACGTTATATCTGGACTGGCAGCACGCGGTGATTGAGAGCAATTGGAGGTGCACCTGAGAATGACGATGGAGTGAACTCAGAGATACACCCCGAGGCCGTGATCGAGCGAGTTTGGAGATGCAATTGGAGACCGAGATTGAATGAACTCAGAGATGCACTGGGAGGCCGTGATCGAGCGAGTTTGGAGATGCACTTGGAGACCGAGAGTGAGTGAACTCAGAGATGCAATGGGAGGCCGTGATTGAGCGAGTTTGGACATGCACTTGGAGGCCGAGATCCAGTCAACTCAGAGATGCACTCCGAGCTGTGATCGAGCGAGTTTAGAGATGCACTTGCAGCAGGCTATGATCGAGGGGGATTGGAGGAGTACTTGGAGGTGGTCGATCTAGAGGCGGTCGATGGGAGGCGCGCCAGGTGCTGAGACTCTATTCATCGGTTAGTTAACTCGAAACCGTGGGAATGTGACGAGGTGACTTTACCTTTGAATCTCATATGAAATGGTCAGAACGAAGGGCCGACAAACAATCTTGGGTGGATGCTGTACTCGGTGTATGCTGTAGTCGGTGTATGCTGCACTCGGTGTATGCTGCTCTCTGTGTTAACTCATCATGATGGCATGCAGAGACAGAGAGGGATGACTTAACTTTGTGTTCTTGCAATGTTGGTAGAGTTGTGGACGAGAAAGAGAGAGATGGGGGATCAGGATGAGAACGATATGGAGGATACGCGCGGACCTTGAGAAATCGGGGGTACGACTTGCCTCATTGGGTTTAGAAGACCTCATATTGGTGTTATTACCCGCCGGATCGGTTGTCATACCTACCGCATTGGGGATGGTATATTGACTCGCACACGAAATTCTGTTAGGTCCCAGTTTCTCATGATGATTTCCCCCATCTCTTCTGATCTGTCTCTTTCTTGTGCTCAACTCTACCATCACCTAAGAACAAGAAGTTAAGTCATCCCTCTCTATCTCTCCATGCCATGATCATGACTTAACACCGAGTACAGCATACATCAAGCACAGCATCATCCAAAAATCTACAGTCTCCTGCTCCCAGCCAGTTTCCCATCTCTCCGCGGATATTGTTGTACTCAACTTTCTACATTCCCATATTTACAAGTTAATGAATGAATAGAGTCTCAGCTGCCGTCACGCCTCCCTCCAAATCGACCGCATCCAAGTACTCCTCCAATCTCGCTCGATCATAGCCTGCAAGTGCATTTCCAAACTTGCTCAATCACGGCATCCCAGTGCAGCTCTGAGTTCACTCAATCTCGGTCTCCCAGTGCAGCTCTGAGTTCACTCGAACCTGGCCTCCAAGTGCATCTCTGACTTCAATCGATCTTGGCCTCCAAGTGCATCTCTTAGTTCACTCTATCTCGGCCTCCAAGTGCATCTCTCAACTCGCTCGATCATGGCTTCCAAGTACATCGCTAATGAGCGACTGCTGGTGTACGGAGATACAGGGGTAACGGTGGTGGACTTAGCAATGGGGAGTACATATTTGGGAGACCCCGAGGAAGACAGACATCATCTCATCTTCATCTCATCTTATCATACAACGAAAAGACATACTCTATCCTTCCCAATCTTTGGTCTCACTCGCTCTTTCCGCGATGTCATGGATCCACGCAATTGCATGGAATCTCACGGCTGCATAGAATCATGTCTTCTCACTCTCTTCCTAGGCTCCTTGAGCTGGAACCGCTCCACATGCTCCTCCGATTATGCTCGACTACCATCTGTGGCCAGATTGACCGTATGTATATATATAGAGATACTTAAATAATGCATGCCATATTATGAGGTAGCGAATCTTGTGACTGTAACAAAGACGAATATGATAGACGAAATGCCTTGTGCTTATGGAACCCTGCATGTTGCTTCCGGACCGATTCACATTTTGCTGATGTACCCGATTGACCTATTCCGATGTATGGTCACAGTTGGCCACAACACCACAGTGTTCGTTTACAATAAGATACTGACAGAGCAGGAAGAAACGGCGAAACTGTGATCGGAGGGCGATATGCGACGCAATACATCATATTGGCGCCAGGCGTGGAGTAGTTTGCCACCGGGGTGTCTCTGACAGCTCTGGCTGAGCGCGTCCACTCTGACGGAACCATTCCGCCCGGATGGAAACATTTTTTGCCGATGACACCCAGAATCGAGTGCCAAGAGGAGCTTACACACCGCATCTGCTGAGTTCATTAATACTATACTGATGTTGTTCAGTCCATGCCTCCGATGATAATATAGACTTGTTTTAGTTACCTATCGAAATGATTGACCGTGTTGAACATTGTGTGCGAACTGGAACGGATGCCACTGTTTCCATTGTTGTGAGTATTTGCAATGGTTGTTGTAGAATCCAGTTGTGTTGCCATATGCTATCCCCCCTGCATTTTCCACTCCAACTACCTTCCTATGTTCCTTTGTCTTTATTGGAACAGGGGTACATGTCAATTCAGGCTTCTGGGGGTCTCCAGTTTCTTCTTCACATGTATCTTCATGTGGTGGTACACCAGGACCATTGCCTATGGGTAGATTATTTGTTAACTAGCTCATCGATGCACATTCAGATCCACCGACAGACATAGAACAATAATGGCTCTGATCGATTGCAGCCTGCAGGCACGAAAAGCTCAGGAGTTAATATATTTTCATTCTTCGATACTGTGTGATATCGTTGAGTGTTGGCATCCAGTCAGTTCCTGTGGAATATTTTCTTAATGAAGATATAGCTCGTAACATGTTTCTGCCAAGTGTTTGCATTATTCATGAAATGGTTGGTGAACACGTATTCAGACAGCTCTTGATGATGCTGTAGTAGGTGACTTAGAGCATCATGGAAGTTGGTTTGACATTGTGCTAATTTAGAGTAGTGTATCACATTCACAGCCATATCACGTTTTGCCTAATGTGGGGTAGTGGTAGACCAGAGTCACGTCATAATCAGGATTCTTCATAAACCAGGATATATATATCACATCCTACACAATCATGATGTACATTTTCTCCAGCAAATAGTTAGCAGAGAAGAGAACATTTCTGTTGTCATCATTGAAATCTACATTGGATTCATGTTTATCAGGTGCTTGCATCAATTACCACAATGGGGCTTATACTGCATCATTGGGGCATTCCGAGTTAGACCAATGCTCAAGGCTTCCAAAGACGGATAACAAAGGTAGATAGTCTTAATGTAATGAATACTTCAGTTACTAGCTTGCAGTATGCCCATGGAATGATCAGTGGTAACTGATAGGCTTGAAGGATGATTGCTCCACTGATGATTGTTGACTGGAACATTGATGCTGAGCAGAGTAATGACGTTAAGGGAAGGAGCTTAATAGGAAGCAATCATTGTTGATGCTTGATTTGCAGGCCTCCTATTGAATGAGGTTGGAAGGTGGTTCACAGACAATTTATGTGTAATATACTAAGTCGTCGTAAGATTGGAACTGGATCTTGTTCTCACTGGATTCTTGGAAATATAATATCATATCCCATCTATGACCTTTGATGTCATGGAACCTGTATGATGGTGAACAGCTATCCAATGTCAGATGATCAGAATTCAAGTATATAACAAGCCAAGGCTGGATTTGTATGATTAACGTTTCTGTTGCTCAGCCGAATTTGTTTCATGTAGTGTTAGCAATCATTCCTAACCGTCGCTTCGGGACTGGGTCCGGGTCAGAACCGAACCGTTGCTGAGTTGGCAGTTTTTGTTCACAATCGATGCGAACTGTCCACTCGGGTATGGTTCAATGGAAATGTCCCAAACCGTCTGAATTGGGTGGGTGGTCAGCAGGTCGCCCAGCGGGTCCATCTGTAGATTCGTATAATGCTCTTGTTTTGCAGTCTGATAATAGTTTCTTATCAAAATCATGTATTCAGCAGCCAATAATCTCTTTTTGCATGTTTTGCAATTTGCCATATCAATTATTTTGAAATCTGTGTTTTTCCTTTTATATGTTGTATTGTAGCCTAGAAAGGTGGTCAATAGTGCTGTTATGAAGTCATGTATCCGCGCAATGCCTTGATTACCCAATATGCAAAACCAAAAATCGTTGACGCTCCATTGACGCTCATTTTCATGATGGGGTAATGCATCTGTCATGCACTGTTTCAGAAGAAAAGACTGCCAGGACATTTTATATGAATTATTTCCACAAAGCAATACTTAAATTAGCCAAGACGCGAGACAAAAAATCATTGACGCTCCATTGACACTCACTTTCAGGATGTGGCAGGGAGGGTGGAGCTATTGTTTTTGCCTCTAAAGGTGGCCAATACCACATTTATGGATGTTTGCAACCAATTGCCGGTTAGATGACCCAAGATGCAAAACCAAAAATCATTGACGCTGCATTGACGCTGATTTTCAGGATAGGGCAGCGAGCATGTCGTATTTGTTTTTGCCTCTACAGGTGGCCAATACCTCATTTATGGATGTTTCCAAGCAACTGCCACATAGATTATCAAGATACAACACCAGAAATCATTGACACTTTGTTGACGCTCATGTTCAGAATGGGGCAGTGACCGTGTCGTTAGCTATTTAGCCCATAATGGCTGCCAAAGCATTGTTTCTGTATAGCAGCGATCAAATCACATTGTAATTACCTGACTTTCAGGACCGAAAATCATTGATACTCCATTGACCCTTATTTTGCCACGGGCGTATCCCCAATATTGAACCATTCACTTTGGCATAGTATATCAGCAATGGTCTTGTGACAGCCATTCTATCATATTCATGTATGTTCTCTTGTATCACTACATTGTTCAATAATAATGCATATAAATATATTCTTAAAAATATAGTTTAAAGTGTCCACTAATTGTAGAAAATGATAATACTCAAAAATCCCATTCCCTTCAATCATTTCTCATCTTCACTACCAGGTTCCCTCAAAAGGCTGCTTTCATCTGCAAAATGGATGTCAGCTGCATTACCACGCAGCAGATAGTGTACTAACCAGTGGATAGTCCTTCAGCAGTCAGCAACTCTGGAATATTATCCTTATCGTGCTTATGATCCTTGGCATATGCATCAAGATTGACAAATTGACCATTGCGAAGAGGTGTCTGTTTATACACATATCGAGGTGGCACACCTTCAATTTGGGAGCTTTGAGTTCCATCACTGTCACCAGGCAGCGTGGGTGGCGTTCCGGGCAGAGGTGGCGCCGGTTCTGGTCGAGGTGCACCCGTTGCTTAGCACCTCCAGTGTGTCTGTGGAATCTTTGGGCTTCCATTATGGCAAGGAAGGCAGCCATCAGTTTGATTTTCATGAACCATTGCCGAGTGTCTTTCTATCGCAGCCTTCACCTTGTAATGCCCAGAAATCTCAACACCCTGCTTCATCTCTTCATGGACTTCGGCCTGAGGTTTCTTAATTTGTTGATGCGGTTCCTCTATTGAGGCGTGCGAAAACTCTTTTTTGGCCATTCTGGCCATATTCAAGGCAAGGCGCATGTCGCACTGTTCTAGCTGTACCTGACCTCATTGCCTTGTCATAGTAGCTGACATGGTGAAAACCTACAAGAAATCAGTTACTGCTTCTACAAGTGAGATTCGGCTATTACCTCTACCATATATGACTCCCTAGCTTCCTCTGAGGTCTTCAAAGCCTGTTTTCTCCACTGCCGGGGACGTTTATCACAAATTTCGTCTGCGAAAATCCCAGACTTGACAACATTGTGATGATCAATTTCACAGACTGTGTGGGCAAATGCCTTGGTCGACCATGGCGGTTTCCCATTACGGGCAGCGATAAATTGGTCACGTAGCTCTCAAGATACACCAGGTGTACATTATGTTGTTGGTTGATGGCCGTCTACTTCGATATGGAGTTACACACATCCGATCGCATGCTGATTCTTATTCTTTCTGCCAAACTGTTATAGGCTATTTGTTTTAGCAATGGAATCAATTCTGTTGAAGCCACCACTACTGGGAGTGTATGATGGTGGACAGTACATCATGACATATTGTTCATGGACGATTTGAAGTGTATATCCTCTGGAATGCGAAACAGCGACAATGGACTGATACTGTGTCGAGATGCACTGTCAACAGTATGACACATTGTAGATGTTTCACTGGTGGTTATATCTGTGCAACTTGTTCCAAGCTGCAAAGATAACCAATCCTTACTCAACCCTTGTTGTGACAAACCTGTCGAGACGATTGATTGAGTCCAAGTCAACAATAACACGTTGCCTATATAGTAGCTGCCTTCCCTAACCCACAGCCACGTGATGACGTACTCTACAAAGACTCGGTCTAACACTCCTCCAGGGCATTATCACGTCCGTCAAACACTAAGTCTTTGAAAAACAGACAGAAAACAAACAGAAGACAGAAGACAGAAGACAGAAGCCAAACCATGCCATGCCCTGAGCTCCTCCCAAACGACCATTCTCCTGCTCATGCCATTGCAGGCATCAATCATATGTCGATTCCTAAGCTCCGTAGTCGATTGTGCTGTCGGATTCGACTGTCTTGAGTTCCAGTCAACAGCTCCTCCAAAGGTGACACACAGTCCTGTTGTATCGTGATCACAGCTTGAACGTTGTTGATTCCCATATGCAGCCTCTCGGTCCCAATCATGGCTTCTGCTGTCAGTGTCGGTGTCAGAATTGGCGACTCTTCTCCCGGCCGATGTTAACTGCCACTCGACGAACGAAGTGGAAGTGTTGATCGTCGTTTCCATTTAAAAATACATGTGCTCATGACCGGTTGCACAGTGGCGAATGCTCGAACAGTCGAGTGTGTGCGTGCATATGTGAAGGTGTGTCTGTGTCGGTATCGAAATCAGTGACGATTCTCCATGGTGATGTTGACTTCCGCTCAACAAACGAAGTGGAAGAGTTGATCGTCAGTTCCCTTTTTACGCACAAGGGCTCGTAGCGGGATGTTCAGCGGCGGATGCTCATTTAGTCGAGTATGTGTCGGTGCCAGTGTCGATGTCGAACTTGGAGATGCTTCTCCATACAATCAATTCGAATTGGTGACGCTTCTCCGTAGGTGGTTATTCCTCGGCTAGCCCGTGGAAACTCATTCCCGTAGATCGTGGATCCCGGTACGCGGCCTCCCAGGTGGAGGAGGGGTTGTCGTCATTGAAGGTTTAGGGTGAAAGTACACACTGTACATCTCCTAGTAGTGCTTCCTCGTCCTCACAGTAGAGGAGTCCACATCCTTCGTGGATTCATGGCCACAATTGCCACCACCGGTCCCTCGAGTATGTCACAGATCACATACCAGGCACACTATTGCGGACGAACAGCCACCCTCCCCGGCGGTTTCGTGTGTGTTTGCCAACATCTCCCAAGTATCCGCAGTCCATTACCCGCCCACTTCTCATAGACTGTCCAAATACCATGCTGTATGTCGATCTGCTTGGCTGGCCACCGGTTGACCTGTTACGAAATCGCTCCGAATACATCCTAACAATGCCAATTTTGACCTGAACTCATCCTGACATTGCTGATGTTGACCCAAACTCCACCAAGGGTGTTGATGCAAGCGACTCCAAGGGTGTTGACATGAGCTCTTCTGAGGGTGTCGACACAATGTCCTCCGTGGGTGTTGACACAATGTAATCCTAGGGTGTTGACACAATGTCCTTCGAGGGTGTTGACACAATGTTGACCCAAACTCCTGCCAAACTGGTCTCTGCACTCGTCCCGAATATGTCCTGTCGCCGTGTTGTTCGGTTGCCATATTCTCGTATACCCGTAGAACCCAACACCGCGGCCATCGCACCAATCGCAGCCATCGCAGCCATCACAGCCATCGCAGCCATCGCAGCCATCACAGCCATCGCAGCCATCGCAGCCATCGCAGCCATCGCAGCCATCGCAGCCATCGCAGCCATTGCAGCCAATGCAGCCATCACAGCCATCGCAACCATCGAAGCCATCGCAGCCATCGCAACCATCGGGGCCGTCGTAGCCATTGCAGGCCTCAAAGCGGCTGAGTGTGAGATTTTGTCGAGAGGAGGCATCATTTGCACTGTGAAATCGTCATCCTCAGTCCATAGGGTGTCTTGATCCACGACTCTGTGGCCTCGCTCGTATGAAGGTTCGCGATTAGACTGTTACCACTTAATCGTTGTCGAAAATGGTATCTGGATTCTAGTCGCGCCTGGGCTAATAACCTGTTGTGACAAACCTGTTGAGACAATTGATTGATTCTAAGTCTAAGATGACACATAGCCAATATAGTAGCTGCCAGCCCTAACCCACAGCCACGTGATGACGTACTCTACAACGACTGAGTCTAACAACCCTTACCCATCTGTGGGACCAAATACCATGATATACTAGATTGATCGGATATGTTGCTCTCAACAGGCATGTCTGCTTTCCAGTGCCGCTTTTGGCACTCTGTCTGAGCCAATCAGAGCCAGAGTCCATGTCATAGTCTCACTTGTTGGTCACATTTATTGCAGCTGTGATTGTCAGATTATGTCAGAGTACACTTTAAAGGGCCATGTTAATCAGACTTGGGATTGTCAGAGACTATGTCACAGACCTTGTCAGAACCATACTTGTCAGAGCCACACTTATCAGAGGCAATTTAACAGAGCCAGAATTCATTTTTCACAGCTGGGATTGTCAGATCATGTCAGAGCACACCTGTAAGAGCCATGTTAATCAGAGCCAGGATTGTCAGAGACCATGTCATAGACCATGTCAGTGCTGCACTTGGCGGAGCTGCACTTGTCAGAGCCACACGTGTCAGGGCATATTTAAGAGTCAGAATTCATGTATCGCAGTTGCGATTGTCAGATCCTGTCAGCACACACTTGTCCGAGCCATGATTATCAGAGCCAGGATTGTCAGAGACCATGTCAGGAACCATGTCAAAAGAGCCAGACATGTCAGGGCCACATATGTCCGAGCTTGAATTGTCAGAGACTATGTCAGACTACACTGGCATAGCCAGCATTATCAGAGACTATGTCAGAGCCACAATTGTAAGACCCACATTAATCATACCACAATTGTCATAAACAATATCAGAGCTGCACTTGTCACAGTAGAGCGGTGATCAATACCAGGTAGTTGGTGCAGTATCAATCTCATGACAAAGGTATAGATTATCTCAGAAAGGTTACATACTGATGATACACAAGTCAAATCAAATAATCTTCCCCATGTGCACATCGCCATAAGTTGATGAACCTGTGTCGAGAATCAGCTGCTCTTGTGCCCAACATGTGTCCCAATCTGAACAGTGGCCTTTGACTGTATTGTAGAGTTGATGTTCAAGATTGTTTCTCTGGAGTGGCGAGAGTTATTGTGAGTGTTGCAGAAGAGTTGCAGGTTGTGTATATATGTAGCTGAATGAATTCTACAGCAAAAAAGTCGCAAATATGTTGAATAGTGACAAGATTGCTCCGATGTATCATGTGATTGTTCAAAACTGAATCAGTAATAAAAACCCTATGCTTAAGTTGAGGCTCTCACACATGATATGTCATATTATCTTGCATACAGTGAAAATGTAAGCAATCATACCATAAAATTCTGTAACTCACAATAATGAACTTGTCATGTGCTGTGGAACTGTGGTAATCTCAATTACATATAATAGTACCGCGCTAACAACCAAAACAAATGTCAGTTACAGTAATACCACAGTAGGTCCTGACATCCCCAGGAAAACACTACTCCTCCCAATGGGTGGCTCTCTCAGCACACCTCTCTTGAGCAGGCTCTCCAGATTGCAACCTAGTAGGTATTGAAGTACACTCTCCAGCAGGCTCTCAAGTGCCTGTGGGCTCACGTGTGTACTTGTGGTGATAGTATTTTCAGTACTGGTATAATGGCAAAAACTATAGGCTGTAAAGACAAGAATAGGTAAATTATTGACCAATCGGTTTATATAGTTCCCTAGGCCTATAACAACATATCTATGGGTCGACTATAAATAACAATAGGCAGCATGTTGTACAGGGGTCTATGGGAAGCTTTCCATCAGCTGCACATAGGGTAGGCCATTGTTGATTTGCACTTTTGCCGATATAATACAATCTATGTATTTGTCAACTTTTACTTATTATTACATATATATCTACTATTGCATATTGAGTTAGTTATAATCTAATATCTAAAAAGTAGTTGTTATATATTATTTCATATACTGCCTAAAATAGATATTTGTAAAGCATACTGTGGAGTGTCAGAGCATGTTATGTGATATGAATGAATAATAACAAACTTTGTGGTTGATAGTATTAAAATAATACAGTATTGTGACTAGTTCTCTACTATCCTTACAGTCTGAATATTTTACTTCAATATTCTTCTGTAATGTTCAACATTCTTGTATTATCCATTTAAATTCATAATAATTATCCACATCGATGGAATTACGTATCAAATATGACTATTGTACAGATTTATGAAAGTTAACTTCAAGTCAATGAAAATATTAAACTCTAAACTCCATCACATTAATTTGAAAGTTTTAAAGGCATTGGAATGAATGTGGTACTTGACATTTGATGAAATTGTTCAATGTCAAACAAATCTCTACTGATTAGATTAATATAAATGTTCTCTGAAAATGAACCAATTTGAAATACCTCTAAATATGAGGTATATTTAGTCAAACAGTTGTAGTTTAGTAGATTCTTATCTTTCAATATGCAATGAATTCATATATACAATTGTAGTCAGTCCATAGGTATATTGATATTGACCAATAGTGGTACTAATAGTGTGATAGTAATGTCTGTGAGTCAATAGCAGGTTAATATTTAATTGTATATACCCACATATCTACATTCAAAGTTTCTATCCATGCTACTATAGTACTAATTGCACAATTTGAAAATTGAAATCTGTCAGCTAGATTTTCAAAGAATTACATTTGGAAATTTAAATAACTTACTGAATTACAGTTTTTGCAATTCAAATGTTGATAATATTAGTTTTATAACAAATTGTCTCTTGAAGAGTATATGTGAATAGTAATATTTTAACAACTTGAATATATAGTATATTAAATGACAGAAATGTTATTCTGTACTACTGGTAGCTTTTTGTTAGTTTTCAAATTAAGTATAGTACTGAGTGATATTTGTATATTGTTATTTATCAGTAAACTATTTAATATTCACATAATTATCCTAATAGTGATTGCAAAATAATATCTTTTTAGATGCAGATAACTTCCAATCAAAGTGTATTATTAAATTGTTGTGAATAATTACTGTTCCAATCATACCTTATATTACATCTGCAAAGTTTAACCTAGCTAGTGAATTCATCAAAATGGCTATGTATTGTTGTTTAAATTATTTCATGGCAAGGACTATTGCAGATCTAGATTTAGAAGGGTGTGGAAGATTAAACAATATAAGAAGTAGAATCAAAAGAGAGCAAATGGATAATAGAGACAATAAGGATAAGGAATACCAATTATGAATTGGGGAGAGATAGCCAGCATAATGTCTACTGTATTAAACATAATAAGGTGTAATGCAACAATGTTGGTTAGCAAACCTAAATAATATAACCTTCACTTGACTTGAAAAGTCTTGGACTAGAAATCAAACAGGCCAATTTTAGTAAAAATTTGTCGCTAGCTCGAAGTTAGTTACATGATTTCTACTAGATGTTCCAAAATGTTTACTCTCAATATGTTTTGAGCACATCTCAAACTACACTTTCTGACTTGCTCACTCACTAATTGACCCACTTACCCATTCTCCCATTCACTCCCTCATTAATTCGCAGAACAATCTGAATCACCTTTACATATACCGCGGTCGATATTCTCACGAGATACATTACTGCACACTTCTCATATTACAACATGTCACAAATTCAACCGACAAAGCCCACCCACCCAAATTCAGTGCCGGAGATGCCAGGCTTCAAAGCTGAGGGGGAGCTAGCAAAAGTTTTGCGGAGAGAGGTAGCACAACTTCTTGGGAGAAATCAATTGAACTTTCCCGGTTAGTGGGACGAAATATAGTTGTCACCACCATCTACCAAACCGAGCCGATTGTACTAAGTGTGTGCGCGGGTGTGGGTGTGGATGTGGGTGTTTCAGCGCTGCGAGAATACTGACACTGATGGTCTGGTGCTTCAGGCGCACAACCTGTCTCATTCTGCCGACGACACATCGAGGAGCTGAAACGGGCGGAGTACGTTTCTCTGCAAGAACAAGATCAATCAGTAGCTAATTAAGGTGCATCATAGCTACTACCTCTGTGAGAAGAGTGATGGCATAAGATGCCTCATGTACTTCAGCCGCGACGGTGACCGTGAAATCCACTACTTAATCGATCGTAAAAATGAATACTACTATGTTCCGGAGCTGCATTTTCCCGTTCCCAACGATGACTCCTTTCAAGCTTTTCATACCGATACTATAATCGATGGAGAGTTGGTATTGGATACGATTGCCCCGGGAAAACGGGTGCTCAAGTACTTGGTATTTGACTGTTTGATAATGGATAGCAAATCGGTGATGGAGCGCACACTGGACTGGCGGCTGGCTGTACGTTTTACCATCACCGTGCAACTGACATTTTGCAGATGCAGGGTAGATATGCTAATCCAACCAGTACTTCAGAAAATACGTCTATAATCCCTATAGAAATCTTTGCAAGGTGTATCCACACGAAGTTCAATTCTTCCCACTCCAGTCAGCATTTCTCCTGCATATCCTCTTACCCGATTGGCCTGACTAATGTTTTTAGTGCTTAGGCTTGAGTTTAAACGAATGGAGTTCTCCTATGCCATTGAAATGATCTTCCGTGACATACTTCCCAAACTACCTCATGGCAATGACGGTCTGATTTTCACCTGCCGCACCTCACCCTACATGTTTGGCACCGATCAAAACATCCTGAAATGGAAGCCGTCAGAAGAAAACAGTGTCGATTTCCGACTCAAGCTCGCATTCCCCACTATTTCGCGTGCGGATCTGGACCCGTGCTCGGACGATGACGATGAAGCTTCTGATGTCGCATCTGAGGTTGTGAACTACGAGGCAAGGCCAGCTTTTAATCTTTTCGTCTACCACGGCGATTTAGATTATCAAAAATTCGGCGAGATGTATGTGACTGACGAGGAATGGGAAGATCTCAAAAATTTGAATCAACCCCTGGATGAAGAAATCGTTGAATGCAGGATGGATGAGCAGAAGCGGTGGAAGTTCATGCGCTTTCGACGGGATAAGAAAAATGCGAATCACATTTCCACGGTCACTAGTGTCCTTGAGAGTATTGAAGACGCGGTAGGTGAAGATGAACTTATACGGAATTGGAAGGATATTCGGGATGAGTGGAAAAAAAGAAACGCATAGTCAAGGTGATTAATATGGTTGTCAAGAGTATAAAGGGAACGTTCAATAAAAGTTGGCATTGTGCACGTGGAATTCTGGGCGAGCGTCTCACACCATCCTCTGCCTTCCAAATTACGAATTTGTTTCATGTTCACTGTATTTTGTTGTATCCCAACAAAAACATGACATTTAAAAGTGCAATTACAGGCCCATTGTTCATTTACAGTATCTAGTGAAAAATCCTGATTTATAAAGTTTATTCATGTCAGGATTCTCTGAAAACTTGATATTCAATATACATCATCTGACAATAGTCATTTCTTATTACGAAGTTTATGAAAGAGAATTTAATGAGTTACTATATAAAATAATGAATACTGATGGTACTTATTTATGGTATGGAAAAGTTAAAACACAGTAAAGTATAGTTAAAACTATTTTATTTCAGATATCAGGTAACAACATTAAATCAAATATATCCACTACTTTACAAATTACAGAATTGCAATGAATTAAAACTCTAAATAATTCAAAATAAAATATTTGAAGTACTATTAACAATTTTAACTGGATATAAAAATTACCATAGATTCAAAAATTATTTTCTTAATGGTGGTATTTTCAATAAGGTTATAGACTTATAAAAATAAACTATAATTTGTTCAACAAGACTTAAATAACTCAGTGTAAGTTGTCATTTATCTACATTTCTCATAGGCTTCTATATATATAGTACAGTTGACTAAATAGCTAATGGATATAATAATAAATTGGACTAATAATATTTTAATTAGATTTGTTAGAGTATTGTATTTTGCCTATAACAATTATAATTCAGCCAAGGGATTATAAAATGTTTAAATTTCATCCAATGTAATTTAACATCATAATAAACCTCATATTTATTTTTGAATCTGAAGAACATATGATTGTATGAACAATATATTGAACAATTGGTAAAAGTTCTTTTCTATTTCCTTTGATATAAATAGAGCTAACAGCTAATGGAATGTATGTTTAAAGTATTTTCTGAATATATATCAATACAATATATAAAGCTTAACTTGCCAATTTGTAGAATATTTAATATATTAATCTATACCAATTCTTTTTCTGTCTATATTGAAGGTATTCAAAGTCCCAGCAAATGAAATATACAACTAATCGATACATCTGTGGTGCTTTAAGAGTATTGCTGTGTAAATTACTTTTGAATTAGATAATATGGAAAATTCAATATACAATTATACTCATTCAATACAAGTCATGGTGGCGGCTTGGCCGCCCTTTGGAGGTACCCAGATAGATCATCTCCAGCTCAACTCCCAAGTATACCTTACCCCTGGGTTTCAAGTGCTTGGAGGGTACCAAAAGTTGGGCTCACTTCCAGATATGAGATCAAGTCCTCGCAGCCGTTTCGCTGTGCTGGAACATGTAAAGATAATGTTGTGACATCTATGACTCAATTTGTGTGAAGGAAAAAAGTTGAATGCACCACCTGGACTCACTACTAAATACCACACATATGGTGCCATGCCACCCTCCACATCAATGGCTGTCTGTATCCAGGTGAATATTGTGCTAAATATACTATCCAGCCACTCTGTTGATTGTTTGTGTTGAGAGACAGTGGGGTGGCGAAGAGGAATGGAGAAAGGAATCAACACTACCATAGCATAAGGAGTGAGGCTATATAACCTACTTGACTGCCACTGATATACCCTAAGAATTCTGGTGGTGAATCAGTGGATCAAGAAGGCGGAAGGCCTATCTTACACATTCCACCCTACCTCTTACAGCATTGAAAGGGGATTCTGGAGAGAGCAGTTCTAGCTTGAGGAGCATAAGAAGAGAGTGACAGGATTTGATAGAACACCCATCCTTGAGGAACCACACATATTGCATGGATCAACAAAACCTCAACATGAGTACATGTAACCAAGAGCTGGAAACAATAGAGTGCGTATTTCATTGAGTGGTAAAATGATACATCCGCGAAACTACAAATTGCCTATAGCCTGCGCTATGCATACATATGTACATGCACAGCTTGTAGCAAGCTTCCTGTGGACCTCTGCACAATGTCCAGTCTATAGTTATCTACAGTCCACTCATAGAGGTGTGCACCTGTGCTTATGGAACTATATAAGACTGGTGGCCAGAGATGGATGTATACCTGTGTTTATTACATGGCTGTTATAGCAGTACGGAGTCCACTGGAGAGCCTGCTGGCACTTCAACGCCTTATCAGAGCCTACTCTGAAGCCTGCTTCATATCCTGCTTGGCAGCCTGCTTCACAGCCTCCTTGAGAGCCTGCTTTGTGTCTGCATGAAAGAGCTATGCGTGAGAGCTGCACCTAAGAGATGCGTGCTTCAGGAGGAGTTGGGTTTTCCTCCTGATGCCTTAGGACGATGAAAATCTCTCAGTTCATGGAATGGTTGACACAAATGTTGAAGAACTGAACCTACTTGTCTAAATGCTTCTGGTACTATGATCACCATCACCAACAATATCATTATCACCATCATCACCATGGCCATCATACCATTGCCATCATCACTATCAGCTCTGGACTGCATCTGCACACATATACCCACAATCTGTAGGCTGTGGGCAGCAGGTTTTGCTAGAAAATCTGAGTCCCAAGATCCAATTGTCTACTTTTTCTGCAGAATCTACAATTGTGATTGTCAATACCATGACTATGAGGCATTGTGAGATCTCATTGTGGTGGGCACAATGAAGATAAGATTCACACTTTAATATTGACCGACATTATGATTTCTGCTGTGATATGCCACCCACTACCCACTACCCGCCATCTGCCTCCTGGTGCCTGGTGGCTGCAACTCTCCAAGTCTCTGGATCAAATATCAGGAAGCATATGTGGGAGCATATAGTCAGGTAAAATTGGGAGATTCTTGCCTCTTGAGAGTGAACTTGGAAGCATAGAGCCAAGTAGGCTGCAAGTGTATCATGTGATGCAATTGGGGACATACTTGAGAGCATGCTTGGGAGTGTACTTGAGAGCATCTTGAGAATCTACATAAGAGCATATATGGCTACCAGTAGTGTTAGCAACGGTTCCAGGTTAACCGTCTGCAGTCTTAGTTTGGAACCGGTCCAGTGGCCACGGTCCGAATTGTTACCTGGACCGCACCTGGCACTGCCAGGTTTGCGGCAGGGTTGGAACTAGACCGCAGTTCCATTTTGCAGATTCTACAACCTTCTTTCAATCTAAGTATTGGAATTCTCATCACATCGCAACATAATGTATAAGTGAAATATGCAGGTTCATGCCCTCTTTGATCTCCCATTCTCCGATTTGCGATCGGATCAATATTCATTGAGTCACAGTGAAATAAATGCGAAAATCCCGCCAAAATGACCAGTTTTTCATAGCAACTCAACGAATTTTGATCCGATTGCAAATTGGAGAATGGTAGATAAAAGAGGGCATCGAACTGAGTGTTTCATGTATAGATTATGTTCCAATACGATCAGAACTCTGATACATGATTGCAGCAAGAAATGTTGACATTTGAGGAGCGAGTTCTGCATGGAACCCAATTGCAATGATCCAGGTTCAGTCCCAACTCCGAACCAGAACCGAACCCAGAATTTGAAACCGTTGCTAACACTGGCTGCCGGTGTACCATCCAGTGCAATTAGGAGCATCCTTGAGAGCATGCTCGGAAGTTTAGTTGAAAATGTACTTCGAGGTGTACCTGGGAGTGTACTTGAAGTGTACTTTGAAGCATCTTGAGAGCTGACTTGGGAGGATAGAGTCGAGCAGGGTCAGAATGTGTTACTAAGTGCAATTGGAAGCATATTTGAGATTATGGTCAGGAGTGTACTTAAGAGCATCTTGAGAGCCAACTTGGGAGCGTGTAATAATCCGTATTTGGCAGTATTGTTGAATGCAGCCTGATGTATAGCATTGAACACACAATATTGTATGAATATCAGAGTAATTTAGTCAACGCACAGGTTAATAGGAGCTCATACTGCCATGCATCAAATATGCTAGGATCACAATCCCAGAAACCGCTTCTCTATGAGTTCTGTATCATGTAATGTCATTTTTCTCTCTATACCTATTTACCCCACAGTCTCCTAAATATATATACTCCCCATCACCCAGTCCACCTCTGTTATCCCTATAATTCTGTGCACCACCATTCCCCTGCTGGCTTTCCCTGCCAATGAAAGCAGTGGAGATAAGATATAGATTTTTCCACCACCCTGTGTACACTCAACTCCAACTTCTAGTGTATACCCACTGTACAGGTCCCAAGCCCACTAGTATATCTCTCCAATCCTCTGTAAGTTGGTACTATTTCTATGGCCAGAGCAATTATTGTCAGCTGAAAAGAAGCTTTCTGCTCAGCTATTTGAATTATTTGAAATCCAATGATGTCACCAAGTTTTGC
>Ga0307512_10001476_pt1 | contig 33144 bp, 32 predicted proteins | sample 14_EM_MG_FD_200267 | JGI IMG/M metagenome (GOLD analysis project Ga0307512, IMG submission 200267) | Populus trichocarpa ectomycorrhiza microbial communities from riparian zone in the Pacific Northwest, United States - 14_EM | ecosystem: Host-associated > Plants > Roots > Unclassified | place... | reverse complement strand
GTCTTCGGAGGGTTCACGGCTTCTCGGTCAGCCACAGACGGTTTCCGTTCACTTCGGAGGCGGGCTTGTCCCAGACGCCCGCGATGGCCTCGGCGAGATCCTTGACGTCGGTGAAGCCCGCGAACTTCGCGTTCGGGCGTTCGGCGCGCATCGCGTCGTGCACCAGCGCCTTGACCACCATGACGGCCGCCGCGGAGGTGGGACCGTCCTCGCCGCCGGCCTTGCGGTAGCCGTCGGCCATCGCGAGGGTCCAGGCCTCGGCGGCGGCCTTGGAGGCGGAGTACGCGGCGTTGCCCGCGGTGGGCTTGCTGGCGCCGGCCGCGCTGATCAGGAGGTAGCGGCCGCGGTCGCTGCGCTCCAGGCCGTCGTAGAAGGCCAGGGAGGTGTGCTGCACGGTGCGGATGAGCAGCTTCTCCAGCAGGTCCCAGTCGGCGAGGTCGGTGTCGGTGAAGGACGCGCTGCCGCGCCAGCCGCCGACGAGGTGGACCAGGCCGTCGACACGACCGAAGTCCTTCTCGATGTGCTCGGCCCAGTCGCGGGTGGCCTGCGGGTCGAGCAGGTCGACGGTGTCTCCTACGACGGTCGCGCCGCCGTGCGCGTAGCGGGCCGCGTCCACGGCCTCCGCCAGGCGTTCGGGATGCGCGTCCGCACCGACGACGGTCGCGCCGGCCTCGGCCAGCCGCAGCAGCACGGCCCGGCCCGCGGGCCCGCCCGCTCCGGCCACCGCGATCACCGCGCCGTTGAGCGCCCCGTTCCCCATGGTCCTCGCCTCCTGAGCCACTTCGGTGCTGCGGTCGCTCACGCGGCGATCCGCTCGGCGCTCTCCGCGGTGATGCCCTTGGTCGAGGCGATCACGTTCTTGAGCTTCTTGGAGAGTGCCTCATAGAACATGCTCAGCGGAAACTCGTCCGGAAGCACGTCATCCACGAGTTTCCGCGGCGGCTGGCTCAGGTCGAGGGCGTCCGGGCCCTTGGCCCAGCGCGAACCCGGGTGCGGGGCGAGATAGGTCGCGACCAGCTCGTAGGCCTTGAACCAGTGGACGAGCTTGGGGCGGTCGATGCCCGCGCGGTAGAGGTCCTCGATCTCGGCGCACAGCTGGTTGGTGACCTCGGGGGCGCGCTGCCAGTCGATGTGCAGCTTGTTGTCGGTCCAGCGGACTACGTCGTGCTTGTGCAGGTAGGCGAAGAGGAGCTGGCCGCCGAGTCCGTCGTAGTTGCGGACGCGCTCGCCGGTGACCGGGAAGCGGAACATGCGGTCGCAGAGGACCGCGTACTGCACGTCACGGGCCTGCGGGACGCCGTCGGCCTCCAGCCTGACGGCCTCCTTGAAGGCGGTGAGGTCGCAGCGCAGCTCTTCGAGGCCGTACATCCAGAACGGCTGGCGCTGCTTGATCATGAACGGGTCGAAGGGCAGGTCGCCGTGGCTGTGGGTGCGGTCGTGGACCATGTCCCACAGCACGAAGGCCTCCTCGCAGCGCCTCTGGTCGTGGACCATCGCGGCAATGTCCTCGGGCAGCTCCAGGCCGAGTATGTCCACGGCGGCGTCGGTGACCCGGCGGAAGCGGGCGGCCTCCCGGTCGCAGAAGATGCCACCCCAGGAGAACCGTTCCGGCGCCTGGCGCACGGCGATGGTCTCGGGGAACAGGACGGCGGAGTTGGTGTCGTAACCGGCCGTGAAGTCCTCGAACTTGATGCCGCAGAACAGCGGGTTGTCGTAGCGGGTGCGCTCCAGCTCGGCCAGCCAGTCCGGCCACACCATGCGCAGCACGACCGCCTCGAGGTTGCGGTCCGGGTTGCCGTTCTGGGTGTACATCGGGAAGACGACCAGGTGCTGCAGGCCGTCCGAACGGTTCGCGGCAGGCTGGAAGGCCAGCAGCGAGTCGAGGAAGTCGGGCACCTCGAAGCCGCCCTCGGCCCACCGGTCCAGGTCCTTGACCAGGGCGTCGTGATAGGCGCGATCGTGCGGGAGCAGCGGGGAGAGCTCCTCTACCGCCGCCGCGACACGCCCTACGGCAGCCTCGGCGTCCGCACGCTGCGGCGCCCCCTCGGCCTCGAGGTCGATCGCCCCGTCCTTGGACTGCCATGGCCGGATCTGCTCCACAGCATCCTTGAGCACGGGCCACGCCGGATGCTCCACCACCCTGGGCCTGGGAGAAACCTGCTCCCTCGTAGCCGCCTGCACAAGAATTTCCGTCATGTCCCATCCTCCACGGGAGAACCTCGCGTAAGGAGACCGTATACATACGAGCTTCCTCCCAGCAAGAGGAGTTTCGGGAGATTATCCTGCGCACCCCTAGTGGTCACGGAGCTTTTTCCTGCCGGAAACCGATTCGGCAGGCATATGGTTATCGCGCGGCTACCCCGGGACCGGACCGCCGAAACAGGCCACAGGTCAATGCCGGAAGGACTCGCCCACGCCAGGGTGACCGCCCTCGCGGGGACGGGCCAGGTCCGCCCCTCGCGACACCCGAATCCCCCGTGTACAGGGGGGTTCATCGCCGGGCCGGGCCGTTAGGCTGCGGCTCTGCCCGCGCGGTCGTCCGCCCCGGTCCGCGCGCGGAGCCGAGCCGCCGTCGACGGAAGCGAGTTGAACGTTGAACTTCCTTACCATCGGTCATCGCGGAGTCATGGGTACCGAACCCGAGAACACGCTCCGTTCCTTCGTCGCCGCCCAGCAGGCCGGCCTCGACGTGATCGAACTCGATCTGCACCTGAGCAAGGACGGCGCCCTCGTCGTCATGCACGACACCGATGTGGACCGCACGACCGACGGCACCGGCCCGATCGCCGAGAAGACCCTCGCCGAACTGCGCGCCCTGGACGCCGGCCGCGGGGAGCACGTCCCGGTCTTCGAAGAGGTCCTCGACGCCGTGCGGTCACCGTTGCAGGCCGAGATCAAGGACATCGCGGCGGCAAGGGCGCTGGCCGGGGTCATGCTCAAGCGGGACCTGGTCTCCCGGGTCGAGGTGTCCTCGTTCCACGACGAGGCGATCGCCGAGATCACCCGGCTGGTGCCCGGTGTACGGACCGCGCTGATCGGCAGCCGCTACGGCACCGACATCGTGGAGCGCGCCGTGGAAACCGGTGCCGCCACCGTCTGCCTCAACATCCGCCGCCTCACGCTGGAGGTCGTGGAGCAGGCCCGCAAGGCGGACCTGAGGATCATCGGCTGGGTGGTGAACACGCAGGACCACCTCCGTCTCGTACGGGCCCTGCAGCTGGACGGCGCGACCACCGACTACCCGGAGATCAAGCGCACCGGCCGCTTCACGGCATGAGTCTCATACCAGCTCCTTGACCAGCAGCTCGAACTGCAGATCGTCGCGCTGCGGAATGCCGAAACGCTCGTCGCCGTACGGGAACGGGGTCATCCGGCCCGTACGGCGGTAGCCGCGGCGCTCGTACCAGGCGATGAGGTCGTTGCGTACGGAGATCACGGTCATGTGCATCTCGCGCACGCCCCAGGTCTCGCGCGCCGCGCGCTCTGCCTCCGTGATGATCACCTTGCCGAGTCCGGCGCCCTGCAGCTGCGGGCTGACGGCGAACATCCCGAAGTAGGCGTGGACACCGCGGTGTTCGAGCTGGCAGCAGGCGACCACGGCACCCTCGCGCTCGACCGTCAGCAGCCGGCTGTCGGGCGACTTGATGACGGCGAGCACGCCCTCCGGGTCGGTGCGCTGCCCCTCGAGGATGTCCGCCTCGGTGGTCCACCCGGTCCTGCTGGAGTCCCCGCGGTAGGCCGACTCGATCAGCACGACCAGAGCGTCCACATCGGCGTCGGTGGCGTCGCGGAAGGTCAGTCCGGTGGCGGCGGTATCCATGGGGCGGGTCTCCGATCTCTGGCACGGCTCTCTGGCACGGCGCGGGCACGCAAGAGCGTAACGCCGCCACTAGGCTCCGGGTGCATGGTGCATGTTCTCAGCAGCAGGACCCTTCTCCGCCCCGGCGATCCCGAGCGGTCACGCCACTTCTACGGCGAGCAGCTCGGCCTTCCCGTCTACCGCGAGTTCGGCACGGGACCCGAGCGCGGCACCGTCTACTTCCTGGGCGGCGGCTTCCTGGAGGTCTCGGGCCGGTCCGGGACGGCGCCGTCCCCGACCGTACAGCTCTGGTTGCAGGTCGAGGACGTGGCCGCGGCGCACGAGGAGCTGCGGGCCAAGGGCGTCGAGATCGTGCGGGCGCCGGTGAAGGAGCCGTGGGGCCTGATCGAGATGTGGATCGCGGACCCGGACGGGACACGGATCGTGCTGGTGGAGGTGCCGGCAGACCATCCGATCCGGTACCGGCCGGGGATCTGAGGTCATTCGCGGCGGTGTTGCCAGCCGCGGTCGGCGCGGGTCAGTTCCCGGAAGCCCGCACCGAGCAGCCGGCCGATCGCCGCCTTGTCGTCGGCCGGCTCGTAGGCGAAGAGACGGTCCACCGCACACAGACGCAGCCAGTCGGCGGCCTCGGCCAGGAGCCGGTGCTCCAGGCCCTCGCCGTACGAGGCCGGGTCGATGTGCAGGTTGCCGATGTCGGCGAGGCCGGCCGCACGCGCGTGGCGCTCGGGGCGGGTCAGGGAAGTGTCGACTTCGATGAAGCCGAGGGCGCGTGCTTCGGCGTGGACCGTGAAGCGGGTGCCGCACTCCCCCAGCGTCCGCTCGGCCGTCGTGCCCGGCCGGGGTTCGGGCGTCGGCAGGTCGGCCACCCGTGCGAGCAGGATGACCTCCGTGTCGCCGACGTGCCGGAAGCCCGAGCGTTCGTAGACGGCGCGGATGTGCGGCCAGTTGCGGGGCAGGCCGTGGACGACCGGGGCGGGGACGGCGCCGTCGGCGTACCGGACGCGTACGTTCCAGCGGGTGAGCTGGGCCAGACAGGCGGCCATCAGCCGGTCGGCTGCTTCCCCGGAGCCGGGCCAGAAGGACGCCGGCGGACGGCAGACGAACCAGTGGATCTCGCCGGCGTCCCGGTAGTTCTGGCCGACCTCGTCGCCGGAGCGGTAGCGCAGCAGATGGGCGGCGGCCACGACATGCCGGCGCTGCTCGGCGACGAGCGTCACGCGCTCGCCCACCCACGGGTCGGTGATGAACTCGCCGGGCTGTCGCTCCAGGTCGCTGAGGACGGTGTTCACCGAGACGGAGACGCCGGGCACGACGGCGGCGACATGCGCGTTGACCAGGTCGGTGAGCTGGTCGCGGTCGTCGCGGCGGAAGGGGCGCACCATGAGCGCGGGCATACGGGACCTCCGGGGCAGTGCGTGGGCTGGAGGCCGCCAACGGGTGCGGTACGGGGCGAGCGTACGTCGAAGGTGCCCCCGTGAGCGAGAGAGTTCGCCGGATGGCCGCGGTCCGGGCCCGGGACTAGCGTGCTTGAGGGGGCCGCCCCGCGTTCCCTCCGGAAGGAACACCATGAAGCTCGACGAGCCGGTGACCGGCGGGCCCTGCTGGACCGAGCTGGGGACCCGTGACATGGCGGCGGCCAAGCGGTTCTATGCGGAGCTGTTCGGCTGGCGCACCGAGACGGACCCACGTCAGGAGGCGGGCGGCTACACGGTCGCGCACCTAGGGGACGCGGCGGTCGCCGCGCTGACCCCGCTCTACCAGGAGTCGCAGCCCGTCGCGTGGAACGTGTCGTTCGCCGTGGCGGATGCGGACGCAGCCGCCGGGCAGGTGACTGCGGCCGGCGGAACGGTCCTGCTCGGCCCCATGGACGTGCTCGACGTGGGCCGTTTCGCCGTGGCCCTCGATCCGGCGGGAGCGGCCTTCCAGATGTGGCAGCCGCGGGCCTTCCCGGGCGCCGGGCTGTTCAACGCGCCCGGATCCCTGGGCTGGGTGGAGCTGCTGACCCGCGCGCCCGAGCGGGCGGAGAGCTTCTACACGACGGTGTTCGGCTGGAGCGTCAACTCCACGGAGCACTACACGCAGTGGGGCATCGACGGCGCGGACTTCGGCGGAATGGTGCGGATGGACGACAAGTTCCCGCCCGAGGTGCCGCCGCACTGGCTGCCCTACTTCGCGGCCGCGGACGTGGACGCCACCGCGGCAGCGGCGACGGAGGCGGGCGGCACCGTCCTCATGGACCCCACCACCGTGCCTGCCGGGCCGCGGATCGCGGTGCTGCGGGATCCGCAGGGGGCGGTGTTCGGCGTGTACCGGACGGGCGACGAACATTGATCAACACTCACGAGCGTTGATCAACACTGACGAGCATTGATCAACGCTGGAGGCGGACGGTCATCTCGACGGAGATCTCGTCCCCGACCGTGATCTCCTGCGGCCTGCGGACGGCGGCCTTCAGCGGCAGCAGATAGCCGCCGTCCCTGGGGAACAGCGAGGTCTCGAAGTCGACGTCGCCGATCCGCGCGAGCACGGGGATCACGCCCCAGCCGTACGTGGCCATTGCCGCGACCTCGCGGATGTCCGCGGACTCCTCGTCGGGCACGGGCAGGTAGTAGTAGGGCGCCGGGCCGCGCCACTCGATCACCCGGCCGGCGAACGTGAACTCCACGGTCACGCCCCTCCTTCGAGAACGGACAGGTCGCGCTCGGCGTACAGGCGGTGGTGCCACTCCTCGTTGAGCACGACGGACAGGCACTCCCGGACCGGGAACGTCTCGCCCTCGTCGGGCCAGCCGGGGCCGACGAGGGGGGCGGTCCGCTCCCCGAGCTGCTCGTCCGTGAGGGTGTCGACGACGCGACGTACCAGGGCCATGGCGTCATGACGCAGGGCGAGCGCCTCGTCGAGCGAGGGCCGGGCGTCGCGGTCCCACGGCACGCCCTCGCGCCGGTCCATCTGGTCCCAGGGCAGTGACAGCGGGTGCCAGGGAGTGGGGTTCCCCAGGATGCACCGGCCGACCCAGGACTGATCGGCGAACGCCAGATGCCGCAGTGTCTGGACGAACGACCACTCGCCGTCCACCGACTCGTGCAGGAGCTCCGGCCGAAGTCCGCGGGCCCGGTCGACGGTGGCTGCCCACAGGCGCTCATTGAGGTCCCACGCCTCGCGGAACCCGTCGGCGGTGGCGGGCCGGAACTTCGACCGGTCCGGGTGACGCCTGTCGAGTTCGGCCTCCACCAGCGGCGCGACGTCCACTCCGTTGATGACGAGGTGGTGGATCTCGCCGTCGATGGTGGTGTCGACGATCTCGACGCCGCGCATCACCACCCGGTGGAGCGCGGAGTACACGATCGTCGCCCCGTTGAGGCTCACGCCGCTGAAGCGTGTCCCCGACATGTCCGCCCGCTCGAACTCGCCGCCCGCGAGGTCTCGGAAGTCGTTCGCCATGCCCGTCACGATAAGGCCCTTCAGGCAAGAGGTGTCATCGTCACCTGGTCGATGACCGGGGCGTACGGCGAGCGCTGACCGTACTGGTTGCGGGTATGGCCGTCGAAGTCGGGAAGTTCGTCGGCGGTGAAGGCGACCGTGTTGGTGCCCTGGTTCAGCGTGACGGGGACGGAGAGCTTCCAGAAGTTGTTGAAGTGGAAGGTGGTCGGGAACAGGACCCGCTGCGGGGCGGCCCCGTTGACGGAGATGTCCGCGTGGCGGCAGACCGGGTCGGGGTTGTAGTGGGTGGCGGGTGCCTGCTCGCCGTTGGAGTAGCGGATCGTGAGCGCGTGGCGTCCGGCGCGCTCGGCGGTCAGCGTGAGGGTGAGCGCGTTGCCGGGGCCGGTGCCGATGCCGTCGACCGCCTTTCCGCCGGTGGCGTACGAGTGTCCCGTCACCCTCGCGGTGCCGGTCAGGATGCCTTCCTCGGCGGCGGCCACCCGCGTGGGCAGCAGTCCGCGGGACGGGGCTACGCGAAGCCGGTCCACGACCAGGCGTTCCGAAGTCCCGGTGACGGTGACCTTGTTGATGCCGCCGGCCAGGAAGAGCGGGACGGCGCCTCGCTGCACGCGTCCGAGCTCCTCGCCGTTGACCGTGAGCAGGCCCTCGCCGGGGCCGAGCAGGTCGACGGTGACCGTCGCCTCGCCGTCGTCCGCGGCGTGCACCCAGAAGGTGACGGTGCCGCCGCGAGGGGCCACGGCGACGCCGGGGCCGGAGGCACCGACATGGGCGCAGCTGACCCGGGCGTCGGCGCCGAGCGCCGCGTACTCGGCCTCGTACAGGGCCTCCTGGTCGTCGTGCAGGACGAGCTCCAGCTTGTCGACGACCGCGTCGCCCCTGGTGACGCCGAGGTCGGGGTCCTGTGCGGCGAGGGTGATCCGGTGCGGGCCGGCGGTCAGTTCGGCCTCGGTGTCGGTGTGGCCCCACACCGCCCACTTGTAGCCGAGCGGCAGCCGCAGCTCGCGCGCGTCCTTGCCGTCGATGCGCAGGAAGACGTTGGTGGGACCGTTCTCGCGCACCAGGTCGGCCAGGTTGTGGGAGTTGGCGAAGACCCGGATGTCGTACGTCCCGTCCTGCGGGGCTTCGACGTCGAAGGTGAGCACGCCGTCGGAACCGGTCCGCAGGCCGCCGATGTGGTAGCGGCCGGAGGTCGCGAACCTGTCGACGTCGGAGGGGGATCCCTCGGGGCCGTTCTTCGTATGGCCGCCGCCCGTGTATGTGGCGTCCTCGGCCTTGTACGCCCGCGCCCGGCCGGCCGCGGGCGGCAGCAGCGCCGCGCCGTTGCCGCCGGGTGCCAGGATCAGCTGGTAGGCGGACATCTCGTCGAGGTCGGTCAGCGGTAGTGCCACCCGGCCGTCCGTGACGGGCAGTTCGGCGTCGAGCAACCGCAACGGCCGGCCGCTCGCGCCGACCTGGCCGGTCCAGGGAATCTCCTCGAGCCGCAGGTGCACGGCCGCACCGAACACCTCCGCGTCGACGCCCTCGACGACGAGGTCCGCGGCGCCGCTCGCGCCTCCGAACAGCACGCGGGCCTGCCGCTTGTGCCGGTCCAGCGTGGCGACACCCTGCAGCGTGTACTGCACGTTGGGGTGCGGTGCCATGACGCGGACGGTGTTGCCGGACAGCCGGCCGTAGGCGTTGAACAGCCACCACTGGCCGTTGACCTTGTTGGCCTCCACCGCCGAGTCGTTGAGGTTGCCGGCGATGTTCCAGTACGCCATGTCGGCGTCGACCTTGGACTCCTCGATCGCGGCGATCCACTGGATCATCTGCCCCGGGACGGACAGGTGGTAGTTGTGGGCGTACTCGTTGAGGTTGACGGGCAGTGGGCCGATACCCAACTCCCGCTCCAGCTCACGGTACTTGGCCACGCTCGTGCGGACCTCGTCCGGCGACGACAGCTCGTGCCAGGTGATCACGTCCGGGAGCACGCCGTGATCGCGCGCGAACTCCAGGAAGCCGCGCACCTCGGGGTACAGGGCGCAGGTGTTGGGACCGGCGATGCGCGCCTCCGGGTCCAGGCCCTTGATGAGGTGGTACGCCTGCCGCCAGGCCGCGAAGTAGGTGGCCGGTCCGGTGCGCCAGGAGACCTGGTCGTAGCTCCACTCCCCCGTGCCGAACATGTTGCCCTCGGGCTCGTTGAACGGCACGTACACGACATGGGACTTGAGCGCGCCCAGGGTCTGCACCTGCTCGACCTGGCGGCGGATGCTCTCCAGGTAGGTCGCGAGCCGCTCCTCGCCCGTGGCACCCGGCCACTCGTAGGGGAAGCCGCGGTGGATGTCGCTGTGGTAGATGTACACGTCCCTGCCGCCCGCGGCGACGAAGGACGCGAGGATCTCAAGCGCGTCGGCGCCGGGATGCTGGATGCCGTCCTGGGCCTTGGTGGTGACCGTGCGGACGTGCATGCCCTCGACGACGGCACGGCTCGGCACTCCGTCGCCGTACAGGCCGTAGAGCGTGCCGGCGGCTCCGCCGTGGAAGGGGCCCGTCTCCGCGCCCAGGTCGACAGTGAGCGTCTCGGCTGTCACGGCATCCTCTACTCGTTCGACATGTCGTACACCAGCCGGTGATCCGAACCGGCCGGGTCGAACGTAAGGAATCCGCGTCGATCACGTCAACGGGCCCGTGCCCGCCGGATGTTCCGACGTCCGCAGCTCAGGCGCGCAGGGCGCCGAGCCGGCCCTCAAGGCGGCCGAGCAACTCCCCCAGCAGGGCGGCGAGTTCGCCCTGGCCCCGCGGGTCGAGCACGGACAGTACGGCGGTCTCGTAGCCGAGCTGCTCGGGCAGGATTCCGTCGACGAGATCACGTCCGGCGTCGGTGAGGCGGACGTGGGCGACACGCCGGTCGCGGGTGTCGCCGCGGCGTTCGACCAGGCCGCGCTCGGTGAGCTGCTTGAGGCGTTTGGTGACGGCGGCGCCGGAGGAGAAGGTCTCGCGGGCCAGCTCGCTGGGGGTCAGCTCGTGGCCGGTGCGGCGCAGCGCGCCGAGCAGGTCGAACTCGGGGCGGCTGAGACCGGCCCGGCGCAGCGGGGCGTCCTCGGCCTGCTGCAGGAGAGCGGCGCAGCGGTTGATGCGGCCGATGATCTCCATGGGGCCGGTGTCGAGGTCGGGGTGGACGGCCTGCCATTGCCGGACGACCGCGGAGACGGTGTCGTCGCCCCTGGTCGCGCCCGCCTGCCGTCCGTTCGCTGCCGTCATGGCCGTACGTCCTCCGCTCTCACGCTCCGGCGCGGCTCCTGGCGCCGTACCGTCGCCGCGAGCGTACGGTGTCCGGCCTGCTCGGCGCGCACGACCCGCTCCTGGGGCAGGGCGCGCTGCCACCACTCGCCGGACGCGGCGTCGACGGTGGCGCGCAGGTCGGTCAGGGCGGCGGCGAGGGAGCGGCGGGCGGCCTCCAGGGCCACGGGAGCCGGGGCGGTCCCGGCCAGGAGGCGGGCGGTGTGCTCGCGGGAGCGCTCGACTGCGGTCAGCGCGTGCTCGACGCGGTCGCCGGCCCGCCGGTTGGTGACGGCGACCGCGGCGACGAAGCCGGCCAGCGCGCCGACGACGGTGTCCACGACCCGCTCGGTGATCAGCTGCCCGGGTTCCTGGAATCCGGCGAACTCGGTGATCAGCAGGGCCATCGGGGTCACGCAGACGCTGCCGAGCCAGTAGTTGCGGCCGATCAGTGCCTCGGCGCCGAAGTTGAAGGCGAGGCAGCACAGCACGAGGGCCGCCGGGCCGAGGTGGGCGAGCGGGACGACGGCGGCGAAGAGCAGGACGCCGACGAGGTTGCCCACGACGCGCTGGACTCCCCGGCTCCAGGTGAGGACGAGGTTGGCCTGGTAGAGGGAGGCCGCGGTGACCAGGGCCCAGTAGGGGCGGCCGACGCCGAGCGCCAGGGAGACGTAGCCGGCGAGGGCACAGCCCAGGGCGGTGCGCACGGCGATCGGGGTGCACGGGCCGAGTCGCGTCCACAACGGGCGGGACGGGGCGGCGAGTTCGGCCTCCACGCCGAGGAGTTCCTCGGCGGCGGCCGGGTCATGGACCTCCGGGACGGGCCTGGTACCGGTCAATTCGCGCGCCCAGGTCCGCAGTTGTTCCGGGTCGGTGTCGGCGGGCGAAGCCAGCGCGACTTCGGCGCGCACGACGAGGCGCTCGAGGGCGCGCCGGGTACGGGTGTCGCCGGCGGCCAGGAGCGACTGACAGGCGGACTGGACGGCGGCGGCCGCCGCGGTACGGGCCCGGTCATGGCCCTCGCCGGTGCCGCCCGTGCCGGCGTACACGGCGGCGGCGTTCAGGGCGCCCGCGACGGCCCGGCGCTCCGGGCCGTGCGGGCGCAGCCGTCCGGGCGCCATGCCGACGAGCCAGGCCCAGCCGCCCGCCGCGAGAGCCAGGGCGAGGTGGCCGGGGACCTGGCCGAGGGTCTGCGGGGCGAAGAGGGAGGCGGAGGTGATGAAGGTCAGGACGACACTGCCGGGCGGGCCGATGCGGGTCGCGTCGCACACCGCCTTCTGCAGCGCGGCCAGCAGGGCGCCGACGGTGACGAGCACGACGGCGCTGCCGGCGAGCGAGGCGGTGACCAGGGAGACGGCGAGGCCGCCGACCATGCCGAGGACGACCCAGGCCAGGGCGCGGGCCCGGGCCGCGTAGGGACGGTTGTGGGCGTAGAGCGCGCACAGCGACCCGGCCATCGTGTACATCGCCAGGTCGAGCCGGCCGAGGGCCAGCAGCGTCAGGTTGGGCGGCGCGACCGAGGCGACCACGCTCAGGGCGGGCTTGAACCAGATGTCCGTGGGCCGGCCGAGACGCAGTACGCCTGCCAGGGGAAGGCGGCTGGTGCGCGGGGTGGCGGGGGCGCCGGTCTCAGGTGTCATGTGACATAACATTAGCAGGTGTTTTACTCGTAAAGAAATTCGGGGAGTACGCACCGAGTGCGCGCTCACCTGCTGTGCTCCGTCGAATGCTCCCCGTGTACACCCTTGCGCTTGCGTGCGCGCCGCGTCGTGCGGGCAATGACCGACTGTCGACACCGTCGAGCGGGGAGGTGCGCGTGCACGGACCGGCTTCGCCCGGCTGGCTGCTGGTCGCGCTGTGCGCGGCGACCGGGGCCTACTGCCTGCTGCGGATGCGCAGCACGGTCGAGGAGCAGCGCCGGGCCGCCGGCGGCGAGGCGCTGATGGGCTTCGGCATGGCGGCGATGGCCGTGCCGGCGGCGGTGTTCAGCCCGCCGCCCTGGGCGTGGCCCGGCTACGCGGCCGTCTTCGGCACCGCCGCGCTGCGCGCCCTCTGGGCGGCGCGGACGAGCGCGCACCATCTGCACCACCTGGTGGGCGCCTCGGCCATGGTCTACATGGCGGTCGTGATGGCCGCCGCTCCGGGACACCACGCAGGGCACGGAGGCTCCTCGGAAATCCCGCTGGTGACAGGGGTGTTGCTGCTCTACTTCATGGGATACGTGCTGCTGTCCGGTGTCCGGCTGATGCCCGTCGTGACCACGGCCGGCGGGGCGGTGGGCTGGGGCGATCGGCCGGAGCTGGCGCGGGCGTGCCGACTGTCGATGGGGATCGCGATGATGGCCATGCTGATCACGCTCTGACACGCGGAACCTGGTTCGTCGCACGGAACCGTTGCCTGCGTCACGAACCGTTGCCTGCGTCACGAACCGTTGCCTGCGTCACTTTGCCGCGGCAGCCCCTGCCCCGGGCGTGCGTGGGCTCATAGGGTGATCGCCATGATGGTCCCCGCGGCACTGTTGCTGCTCGGCGCGCTGACCGCCGTCGTCGCCCCCCGGCTGCTGGCCCGGGCCGACTGGCCGGACCGCGAACCGGTGGTCGCGCTGTGGGTGTGGCAGTGCGTGGTGGCGGCCGTACTCATGTGCTGCGCGCTGTCGATGACGCTCAGCGCGGCGGCCGCGTGGCAGGCGGTGGGGGGCCGAGTGTTCGCCTCGGCGCCGCGTGCGGTGGTGGACGCCTACGCGCTCGGTGCGACCGGCCCGTGGGCGGCGACGACCGCGGTGACGCTCGCGTGCGCCGGGGTGTGGAGCGGGGCCATGCTGGTCCGGGAGGTCGTGGGGGCGCGGGCGCGCCGTCGCCGGCACCGGGCCGAACTCCTGGTCCGCGCCCCGCTGTTGCCCGGCGAGGAGCCCACGAACGACCGGCTCGTCGTGCTGGAGGGCGAGCGGTCCGACGCCTGGTGGCTGCCCGGTGCTCCGCCCCGGCTCGTCGTCACCACCGCGGCACTGCGCCGTCTCAAGGGCCGGCAGCTGGATGCCGTCCTCGCCCACGAACAGGGACACGCCCAGGCCCGGCACGACTGGCTGCTGCACTGCTCGGGCGCGCTGGCGGGCGGGTTCCCGCAGGTTCCGGTGTTCGCCGCGTTCCGCGACGAGATGCACCGCCTGGTCGAACTCGCCGCGGACGACATGGCCTCCCGCCGCCACGGCCGGCTGACGACCGCGCTCGCGCTCGTCGAACTCAACGAGGACCGGGGCGTGTTCGGCTCCTCCCCCGCCGGGCAGGCGCATGTTCCGCACCGGGTGCACCGGCTGCTCAGCGCACCCGACCGGCTCACGGCCGCCCGACGGCTGGGGCTGACGGCGACCGCCGCGCTGGTGCCCGCGGTACCGGTGCTGGTGGCTTTCGTACCGGGGCTGCGGGCGCTGGGTTGACATCCTCGCCTGCCCAAGGGCAGACGATTCTGGTCAGCACCACTACGTGGCGCTCCCTTGGGTTCCTGCTTCATCGGCCCCTGCCACCCGAGGGTGGTCTGACAAGGTCCCCACAGGCTTGACGTCCCGCCAGTCCGGCGGTAGGTCCGCCAACTCCGTTGTCGGACAAGCCGACTTCAGCAGTGCTGCTGCGGCCCTCCGGGCCACTGCGGGCAGGATGCCCTTCACCTCCACCCTGAAGGGTGGAGCACTGGGCAAGTGTTCGGTAGCGCGGGCACCGGGGTGGGTGAGATCGCCCGGGCATTGGCCTCGCACCCCGGCGGTCGGCGAGGATCACTCCATGCACAACCCGCCCGTCGACTCCCCGCCCCGCCCGCCGGACCAGCGCACCGCCGCCCGCTCCGCGGCCGCTCTCGCCCTGTGCTCCGCGCTGCTGCTCACGCTGGTCGCGGTCGAGTGGCGTCCCCTGACCACCCTCGACGGCGACATAGCCCGCACCACCCACCGCCGGGCCGTCGACCAGGCAGGCCTCACCCACGCGTGCCGCGTCCTGACGGACTGGGTCTGGGACCCCTGGACGATGCGTCTGGTGTGCGCGGTCGCCGTCGTGTGGCTGGTGTGGCGACGGTCGGCATGGTGGACGGCGCTGTGGCTGGCGGCCACCTGTGCGCTGGGCACCCTGCTGCAGCAGACCCTCAAGGCCGCGGTCGGCCGCCCGCGGCCCGTCTGGCCCGACCCCGTCGATTCGGCGCATTACGCGGCCTTCCCGTCGGGCCACGCGATGACCGCCACAGTCGTCTGCGGCCTGCTGCTGTGGCTCCTGCATCGCTACGGCCCCGGCCGCGCCGTGTGGCGCACGGCGCAGGCCGTGGCGGTGGTCTCCGTGCTCGGGGTGGGCCTCACGCGCGTGTGGCTGGGCGTTCACTGGCCCTCCGACGTGGTGGGCGGCTGGCTCCTGGGCGCACTGCTCGTGGCGCTGGCCGTGCTGGTCCACGAGCGGTGGCGGCCGTGAGCATGCGGGACGGCGCCGGGGCCACGTGATCCGTCCGGTCGCCGATCTGCGCGCTGCGGCACAGCATCCTGCGCGAGGACGACGACCTCGTCCGCGTCTTCCGCGTCAGCGGTCTTCCCGCGCGCCGGAACATCGCACCGTAAGATCCACTCATGCTTGCTGTCCTGTTCGACTTCTCCGGCACCCTCTTCCGTATCGAGTCCACCGAGTCCTGGCTGCGTGCGGTGCTCGACGAAACCGGGATCGCGCTCCGGGAGCCGGAGTTGGCGCAGGCGGCGAAGGCGCTGGAGGTGGCGGGGGCACAGCCCGGTGGGGCGATGCCGGCTCAACTGCCCGAGGATCTCGCCGAGGTGTGGCAGATCAGGGACGAGAGCGCCGAGCTGCACCGGGCCGCCTACACCGGGCTCTCCCGCCAAGTACCGCTCCCCGGCCCCGGGTTGCACGACGCGCTGTACGACCGGCACAGAACGCCGGCCGCGTGGGCCCCCTACCCCGACGCCGCCGACGTGCTGTACGCGCTGTGCGAGCGCGGGGTGGGCATCGGCGTGGTCAGCAACATCGGCTGGGACCTGCGCCCGGTCTTCCGCGCGCACGGCCTCGACCGGTTCGTGGACGCGTACGTTCTGTCTTACGAACACGGGGTCCAGAAGCCCGACCGGCGGCTGTTCGCGACGGCCTGCGAGGCGCTCGAGGTCGATCCGCGGGAGACCCTGATGGTCGGCGACGACCGACGGGCGGACGGCGGCGCGGCCGCCCTGGGGTGCCAGGTGCACCTGGTGGACCCGCTGCCGACGGCCGAGCGGCCGGACGGCCTGCGTCCCGTGCTGGACCTGGTGGACTGAGCTCAGCGCCGCCCGGTCACTCCAGGTAGCCCTCCACCTGCGAGGACGGCTGCGCTCGCGCCTCGTCCGGGTTCTCCCCGAACTCGGCCTTCGCGCGCCGCCGGCGCAGCAGGTCCCAGCACTGGTCGAGCTCCTGTTCCAGCTGGCCGAGCCGCTGGTGTTCCGTCGTGCTGTCGATCTCGCCGGCGGCGAGGGACTCCCGGAGCTTGCGCTCGTCGTCGACCATCTCCGTGATCCTGGCCAGGATCCGCTGGTCCTGTTCCATGTCCGCAGGCCTCCTCGGCTCGCCACTCGTGCCCACTCTAGGGACGACGGGGATGCCACGCGACGGGAGTACGGAAGGTCCGGGAAGTAGCCTCAGGACACCTTCTGGGCGATAAGACCGCCCGCCTGAGACGATCCCCCGCGTCGCCCCAGACGGACGGCAGCCCTGACCTGCCCCGTTGGAGCTCCGATCAGAACATGCTGAGTATAGTTGGCTGGCAGCCAGTCAACACAGGAGTTACAGCATGTCCCCGCGCAGCGCCTCGGTCAATGAAGAGTTGCGGAGACGTTCCCGGGAGCGGCTCCTGCAGGCGGCTGTCGAACTGGTCGGTGAGCAGGGATACGAGGCGACGACGCTCGGGGACATCGCGGACAGGGCCGGTTCGGCACGCGGTCTGGTGTCGTACTACTTCCCGGGAAAACGCCAGCTCGTGCAGTCCGCGGTGCACCGGCTGATGCACCGCACGCTGGAGGAGGCGGTGGAGCGGGAGCCGCGCAGCGAGGACGGCCGGGAGCGGATGGCGCGGGCCATCGACGCGATTCTGCGTCTGGCCCGGGACCGGCCCGTGCTGATGCGCCAGCACATGGCCGGGCTGCTGCAGGCGGAGGGCTTCGTGCAATGCCCGGAACAGCAGCGCCTCGCCGAACTGCTGCGGGACGCCGTCGCCCGGCACGGGTCGCCGGACGCCGCGGCGGACTATCCGATGCTGCGCTCCCAGCTGATGGGTGCCGTCTACGCGATGGTGATGCCGAACGTTCCGATGCCGATCACGACCCTGCGGGCCGAACTGTTCAAGCGCTACCGGCTCGACTGGGAAATGGGCGTCCCGCCGGACACCGGGGCGGCGTCCGACGGGACGTACGAAGCGGATCTGTCCCGGTTCTTCGCGACCGGCGAGGAGCCCGGCGAGAACCCTGGCGCCAACCCCGGTCAGTCGGACCGGTCCGGTCGTGCGGAGCAGTCCGGTCAGTCGAAGTAGTCCGGTCAGTCGAAGTAGTCCGGCTGCGACTGGACGTTGAGCTCGCCCAGGCGGACCCGCTTCGCCGGATCCGTGCGCCGGTCGGTGAGCTTCAGGACGTCGAAGCCCTTGGCGATGTCGTTCGAGTAGATGTGGCCGTTGTAGTAGTACGCCGACCACGAACCGCCGACGGTCAGCGTGTCGGTGGTCAGCGGGCCGCGCTCGAAGTAGGCGATCTCCCTCGGGCTGGACGAGTCGGTGAAGTCCCAGACCGAGACACCGCCCTGGTACCAGGCCTGGACCATGATGTCCTTGCCCTTGACCGGGATCAGCGAGCCGTTGTGGGCCACGCAGTTCTCGGTGTCGGCCTGGTGGCGGGGGATCTTGTAGTAGCTGCGGAAGACCAGCTTGCGGTGGTCGCCCTTGCCGACGATGTCGTAGATGCCGTCGGCGCCGCGGTTCGGGCCGACGGCCGCGTTGCAGGTGGCCGCACCGCCGCCGCCCAACTCGTCCGTGAACACGACCTTGTCGGCCTTCTGGTTGAAGGTCGCCGAGTGCCAGAACGCGAAGTTGACGTTGTCCTGGACCTGGTCGATGACCTTGGGGTGCTCCGGGTCCTTGATGGAGAACAGGATTCCGTCGCCCATGCAGGCGCCCGCGGCCAGGTCTCTGGAGGGCAGGACGGTGATGTCGTGGCAGCCGGTGGTCTTGGAGACGCCCGGGTTGGCGGGCCCGCCCGGGTTGCCGCCGCCGTCGGGGCCGTCACCGGGGAAGAGCACCGGGAAGCCCACGACCGCCGCCTGCTCGGGGTGGCTGCGCGGCACCTTGATGACGGAGATGCCGTCGTGCGGCGGCTGGCAGTCGGGGTAGGTGGCGCTCGGCGAGTACGAGGAGACGTAGACGTAGACGTTCCTGCGCTCGGGCACGAGCGTGTGGGTGTGCGAGCCGCAGGCGGTCTCGACGGCGGCGACGTACTTCGGGTTCTTCTTGTCGCTGATGTCGAAGACCTTCATGCCCTCCCAGGAGGACTTCTCGGTCGCGGGCTGCGTGGTGCTGTTGCAACTGCTGTCGCTGCGCGAGGAGTCGGTGGACAGGAAGAGCAAGTTGCCCGAGACGGAGATGTCGTTCTGCGAGCCGGGGCACAGAACCTGGGCGACCGTCTTCGGTGACTTCGGGTTGCCGATGTCGAAGATGCGGAAGCCGTCGTAGTTGCCGGCGAACGCGTACCTGCCCTGGAAGGCGAGATCCGAATTCAGGCCGGTGAAGGCATCCTTGGGGATGTTGGCCAGGGGCTCGATGTTGGCGGAGTGGACGATCTCGTCCTGGCCGGGTATCTCACCGCTCGCGATGGCTTCGGCCGCCTGGGCCCGGACGCTCTCGGACACCTCCTTGCCCGTGGCCGGACGGTCCCCCGGGTCGGGGGTCGCGGCCGCCGGGCCCGCGGTCAGCAGCGCGGCCAGGAGCCCGGCCGCGACCGCGGCAACTCCCAGGCGTCTGTGCCGCGTTCGGGATTCTTTCAACAGGATCACTGTTCCTTCCTTGTTCCGTTCGCGTCGGAACGGTTCACGCACCCCCGAAGTATCGTCTTCGCCATGCACATATCAACAGAGGGCAACGAGCTCGTAATGAAGGTTTTCGATCAGCCATGAGCGGAAGGGTGCTAGGACGTTCATGACACTCACGAGATATCCCCCAACACGCCTGCCACAGGAGGTCGTCGTGCCCTTCCGCCGCGCGCGCCACACACCCCTCGCCACGGCCTCGCTGACCGCCCTGGCAGTGCTCGGACTCGGGCTGGGCCTCGCGGGCTGCGACTCCGGGTCGCAAGCCAAGTCGCCTGCGGTGAGCGGCCCTTCGGTGATCGCGCCGGGCAAACCGGGCGAGGGGAACCACACGCTGTCCGCCGCGGACGCCGCCGAGCAGCGCGCCGAGGACGACTCCCCCAACTCGGCGGACGTCTCGTACGCGCAGATGATGATTCAGCACCACTCCCAGGCCCTGGAGATGACCGAACCGGCCCCGGACCGGGCCGAGTCGACGAAGGTCAAGCGGCTGGCCGAGCGCATCGCCGCCGCACAGGGCCCGGAGATCACCGCGATGAAGGGCTGGCTGACGACACACGGCAAGGACGCGAAGACCGACGAGCACGACCACGACCACGAGCACGCGGCGATGCCCGGAATGGCGACCGAGGCCCAGCTGAAGAAGCTGCGCGCGGCGAAGGGAAAGGCGTTCGACGAACTGTTCCTCACCCTGATGATCACCCATCACGAGGGCGCGGTCAGCATGGCCACCGACGTGAAGGCGCAGGGCAACAACATCCAGATCGAGGAGATGGCCGACGACGTGATCGCCCAGCAGACGAGCGAGATCACGCGGATGCGGGACATGCAGTGACCGTGTCCTGTCCCGACAGTGCCCCTGTCCCGTCCTGAGAGTGCTTGTCAGCGCCGTGCGTGACGCGGCGTCAGAAATCCCGAGTCGCGCGCCTGCGAGATCAGTCTGAGCGATTTGCGGCGGCTGTGGCCGGTCGCGCACATCACCGCAAGGACCGGATCGGCGCCGTCCGCCTGTGCCGCACGGTACTTCTGGGCGACGAGCCGGCGACCCTCGACGCCGCGGGGCCAGGCAGACCGGGCCCGCCGGGAGCCCGCGGATCCGTCGCACCCCGCGGCCGGACCCGGCCCGGGACTGCACGCACGGAAGAGCGGTTCCTCGATCCAGTCGGCGAGCTCCGCGAGGTCGTCCAGGGACAGCGCCGGCTGGGCCCGGAGCTCCTCCAGCGAGGCGCACCCGTCGCAGACCACGGCGAGCACATCGACCCGGGCGCCGTCGGTGAACGCCAGCCGTACGGTGAACCAGGACGTGGCGCGATCGTCCTCCCGCACTTCCCACGCGGGCCATACGGACACCGTGCCATCCGTCGGACAACGATCAGAAAGATTAAGAAAGGATGCTTCTAGCACACACGGAACGTAACCACTTGATCACATCCGGCAAGAACGGACACGCACGTCCGCACCGAGCCTGCACCCTGTCAGCGGAGCAACGGCGGTGCGATCCTGGAAGCGTCAGCGATCTCCTCTCGTAAGGAGTTCCGCCGTGTTGCGTGTCGCCGTCGTCGGGTCCGGGCCGAGCGGGGTCTACACCGCCCAGAACCTCGTCCAGTCGGATCCCGGAGTGCTCGTCGACGTCCTGGACCGGCTGCCGTGCCCCTACGGCCTGGTGCGCTATGGCGTGGCACCGGACCACGAGAAGATCAAGTCGCTGCAGAACAACCTGCGTACGGTCCTGGAGCACGAGCGGGTGCGCTTCCTCGGCGGTATCCGGGTCGGGCCCGGCGGGCTGCCCGCCGCCCGGCTGCGCGAGCTGTACCACGCGGTCGTGTACTGCGTGGGAGCCGCCACCGACCGCCACCTCGGGATCCCCGGCGAGGACCTGCCGGGCAGCTGGTCGGCGACGCAGTTCGTGTCCTGGTACAGCGCCCATCCGGACGCCGCCGACGACGGTTTCGTACGCGACGTACGGTCGGCCGTGGTGATCGGCGTGGGGAACGTCGCCGTGGACGTCGCGCGGATGCTGGCCCGCGGCCCGGCGGAACTGAGCCCGACCGACATGCCGCAGGCGGCGCTCGGAGCGCTCGCCGCGAGCCGGGTGAGCGACGTCCACATGGTGGGTCGGCGCGGCCCCTCCCAGGCCCGCTTCACGACCAAGGAGCTGCGCGAGCTGGGCGGCCTTCCGGACACCGAACTCGCCGTGGATCCGGCGGAGTTGGCGCTGGATCCGGCATACACGGATTCCGCTTCCGCCGAGCTGCCTGCGGTCCAGCGCCGCAACGTGGAGGTGCTGCGCGGCTGGGCCCGGACGCCTCCCGAGGCCGCCCCGCGCCGGATCCGGCTGCGCTTCTTCCTGCGCCCCGTCGAACTGCTGGCCGAGGGCGGGCGCGTGGGCGCGGTGCGCTTCGAGCGGACGGCGCCCGACGGACAGGGCGGGGTGACCGGCACGGGGCGGTACGAGGACATCGAGGCTCAGCTGGTGCTGCGTTCCGTGGGCTATCGCGGAGTGCCGCTGGAGGGGCTGCCGTTCGATGCGGCGAGCGGCACCGTGCCGCATCTGGCCGGACGCGTCCTGCGCGCGGGCGGCGCCGCGCCCGGCGAGTACGTCGCCGGCTGGATCAAGCGCGGCCCGACGGGCGTGATCGGCACCAACCGTCCGTGCGCGAAGGAGACGGTGCTGTCACTGCTCGAGGACGCCTCCGTACTCGTACGCAAGGAGCTCCCGGAGGATCCCGTCTCCGTGCTGCGCGCGGAGGGGATCGAGCCGGTCCAGTGGGCGGGATGGCTGGCCATCGAACGGGCCGAGGCGGCCCTCGGGGCCTCGCTGGGCCGCCACGTCGTCAAGCTGGCGGACTGGGAGTCACTGCTGGCGGCGGCGCGGGCGGCGGGCGGGCAGCAGGCCTCGTAGCAGAGTCGGAAGCCGCCGAGTGGGCAGGACACACATCGGCAACAACACGGAAATCAACAAACTGTTCAAGCCTCATACGGTTCTCGTGCTGTCCGGATGCCACCCCCTCCCCCGCCGCTCTGGAGTACCCATGACCACGACCGCCCCCGTCCATCCTGTCGACGAGGTCCCACCCGTACGGCAGCTGGCCGCCTTCGGTCTGCAGCACGTGCTCGCGATGTACGCGGGTGCGGTCGCGGTGCCGCTGATCGTGGGCGGTGCGATGAAGCTGTCGCCCGCGGACCTGGCGTATCTGATCACCGCCGATCTGCTGGTGTGCGGTATCGCCACGCTCATCCAGTGCGTGGGCTTCTGGCGGTTCGGTGTACGCCTGCCGATCATGCAGGGCTGCACGTTCGCGGCGGTGTCGCCGATGGTGCTCATCGGTACGACGGGCGGCGGACTGCCCGCGATCTACGGCTCGGTGATCGTCGCGGGGCTCGCGATCGTGCTGCTCGCGCCGGTCTTCGGGCGACTGCTGCGCTTCTTCCCGCCTCTCGTGACCGGCACCGTCATCCTGATCATCGGTGTCTCGCTGCTGCCGGTCGCGGGCAACTGGGCCGCGGGCGGCGCCGGTGCGAAGGACTTCGGGGAGCCGAAGAACCTGGCGCTGGCCGGGTTCGTCCTGGCGGTGGTGCTGGGCGTGCAGCGGTTCGCGCCGGCGTTCCTGAGCCGGATCGCGGTGCTGATCGGCATCGCGGTGGGTCTTGCGGTGGCCATCCCCTTCGGGTTCACGGACTTCGGCGGGGTCGGGGACGCCGACTGGCTGGGCATCAGCACGCCGTTCCACTTCGGGGCGCCCACCTTCAAGGCGTCGGCGATCATCTCGATGCTGGTCGTGGCGCTGGTGACGATGACCGAGACGACCGGTGACCTGATCGCGGTCGGCGAGATGACCGGGCGGAAGGTCGAGCCGGGCTCGCTCGCGGACGGACTGCGCGCCGATGGTCTGTCGACCGTCCTGGGCGGCGTCTTCAACACCTTCCCCTACACGGCATACGCGCAGAACGTGGGCCTGGTGGGCATGACGCGGGTGCGCAGCCGCTGGGTGGTGGCCGCCGCCGGCGGCATCCTCGTCCTGCTCGGACTGCTGCCCAAGCTGGGCGCGGTGGTCGCGGCGATACCGGCGCCGGTGCTGGGCGGTGCGGGCCTGGTGATGTTCGGGACGGTGGCCGCGAGCGGCCTGCGGACCCTGGCCCAGGTCGACTTCAAGGACAACCACAACCTCACGGTGGTGGCGGTCTCGGTGGCCGTGGGCATGCTGCCGGTCGGGGTGCCGACGGTCTACGCGAAGTTCCCGGACTGGTTCCAGACGGTGATGAACAGCGGCATCAGCGCGGGCTGTCTGACGGCGATCGCGCTGAACCTGCTCTTCAACCACCTTCCCTCGAAGGCCACTTCAGCCGTCCCCGAGGCGGGCGTCCTGCCCGTCGGCGGCGGCGAGGAGGGCGCCGAGAAGTCCCGGGAAGAGGTCGTCTAGGTCGTCCCTGCGCAGGCCGTTCATCTTGGCCGTGCCCCGGTAGATCTGCCGGATCACCCCTGCCTCGCGCAGCACCCGTAAGTGGTGCGTGGTCGTGGACTTGGTCACCGGCAGGGCGAACTGCGAACACGTGAGCTCGTCGCGGTCGGCGGCGAGCTCACGCACGATCTGCAGCCGCATCGGATCGGAGAGCGCGTGCAGCACGGCTTCCAGCCGGATGTCCTCGCGCACGGGGTGCGGCAGGTCGCGGCTGCTGGCGGCGGGGGCGGCGGTACTCACCCGCTCATTGTACGAGAACCATCGTAGTTTGACATCCAGCGTACTACGATGCCTATCGTACGAGGAGTCCTTCGGTCCCGTGAGAACGGAGCTGCTCCGCATGAGCGCCCTCTTCCAGCCCTTCACCCTGCGCGATGTGACCGTCCCGAACCGGGTCTGGATGGCCCCGATGTGCCAGTACTCGGCCGAAGCCGAGGGGCCCGGGACCGGCGCCCCGAACGACTGGCACTTCACCCACCTCGCGGCCCGCGCGGCCGGCGGCACGGGCCTGATCCTCACCGAGGCCACGGCCGTGTCGCCCGAGGGCCGGATCTCCCCCTACGACCTGGGCATCTGGAACGACATCCAGGTCGAGGCGTTCCGCCGGATCACCCGCTTCCTCGTCTCCCAGGGCACGGTGCCCGGTATCCAGCTGGCCCACGCCGGCCGCAAGGCCTCGACCGACCGCACCTGGACGGGCGGAGCGCCACTGGGGCCGGACGCGCACGGCTGGCAGCCGCTCGCGCCGAGCGCGGTCCCCTTCGACGAGCGGCATGCGGTGCCGACCGAGTTGACGGTCGATCAGATCCAGGAGATCGTCCGCCAGTTCGCGGACGCCGCAGGTCGCGCTCGCGCAGCCGGTTTCGAGGTCGCCGAGATCCACGGCGCCCACGGCTATCTGATCCACCAGTTCCTCTCGCCGCACTCCAACCACCGCACCGACACCTACGGCGGCTCGTACGAGAACCGCACCCGCCTCGCCCTCGAAGTCGTCGACGCCGTGCGGGAGGTGTGGCCGGACGACAAGCCGCTGTTCTTCCGCATCTCGGCCACGGACTGGCTGGAGAACGGTGGCTGGACGGCCGACGACACCGTCCGCTTCGCCGCCGACCTCCACGCCCACGGTATCGACCTCCTCGACGTGTCCACCGGCGGCAACGCCTCCGGCGTCCGCATCCCGACCGGCCCCGGCTACCAGGTCCCGTTCGCGACCCGGGTGAAGTCCGGGACCGCCCTCGCCGTCGCCGCCGTAGGTCTGATCACCGACGCCGAACAGGCGGAGAAGATCCTCGCCAACGACGAGGCCGACGCCGTGCTCCTCGGCCGCGAGCTGCTGCGCAACCCCTCGTGGGCCCGGCATGCGGCGCGCGAGCTCGGCGGGGACGTGCACGTGCCGGACCAGTACCACCGGTCGGTGTAGGCCGGCGTCTTCAGCAAACCGGGTCCACGCCAACTTGCCGTGCAGGCAGCCCCGTTGAGCATGCGGGCCGCCGGAGCCGCACTGTCGCCCGTATGGCCGGCCCGGTAGCCGATGGTGACGCTCGCGTTCGGCGCGATCGCGGCGTCGTACGAGACATTCGCGGCCGTCACCGCACCGGTCGCCGGCGTGTACGCGGCACCGCAGCCGTTGGCGATGGCCTGCCCGGCCGGCAGCGTGAAGGCGAGCTGCCGGCGTCGACCGTCGCCGTACCGGTGTTGGTGACCGCACGCGTGCGCGGAGTCGCCATCGACCCCCGCTTGGCGCCCCGCTTGGCGGCATGGACACAACCGTCATGGAAGCGCTCCCACACCACTGCTGGCCCCGGCCGGCGACAGCCCTTGCTGCTCACCAGGCCTTACCGAATGCGTTCTGCGCAAGGCGTTGACTAGAAAGCGCTTGCCCTCTACGTTCCGTTCAGCAGTGTGACCGGCAAGTGTCGCTCACGGGCCCAAACGGTCACACTGCCCGCGCGCGGAGTTCAGCATGTCGTACGTAGTTCACGTACACGACCGAGTTAGTCCTCCTGAAGGGACGCACCCGCATGCGTACTCGCCCTCCACGTACACACGCGCAAAGATCCGTCCTGGTGACGGCCGCCGCGGCCGCCCTCGCGACGGTGGCCGCCCTCGCACTTCCCCAGTCGGCCGGGGCGGCCGAGTCCTCGCCGGTCGGGTTCGGCGCCGGGACTACCGGCGGCGGCAGCGCCACGGCGGTCACCGTCTCGACGCTGGACGCCTTCAAGTCGGCCGTGGCCGGCAGCACCGCCAAGACGGTGAAGGTGAACGGCCTGATCCCGCTGAGCGGTCAGGTCGACATCGGCTCCAACACCACTGTCCTGGGAGTGGGTTCGTCGTCCGGGTTCACCGGGGGCGGCCTCAGGCTGAAGAAAGTGACGAACGTGGTCGTCCGCAACCTGAACATCAGCAAGCCGGTCGCACCCGCCGACGGCATCACGGTGCAGGCGTCGACCAAGGTGTGGATCGACCACAACGCCTTCTCGGCCGACCGCGACCACGACAAGGACTACTACGACGGCCTGCTGGACATCAACCACGGGTCCGACTACGTCACGGTCTCCTGGAACTCGTTCAAGGACCACTACAAGGGTTCGCTCGTCGGCCACAGCGACAACAACGCCGACGAGGACACCGGGCATCTGCGGGTGACGTACCACCACAACTACTTCAGCAACGTCTACTCGCGCATCCCCAGTCTGCGCTTCGGCACCGGGCACTTCTACGACAACTACGTCGTCGGCGCCGAGACCGCCTGCCACTCGCGCATGGGCGCCCAGATGCTCGTCGAGAACAACGTCTTCCGCTCGACGAAGGTCGCCGTCACCACGAACCGCGACAGCGACGAGGACGGGTACGCCAACCTGCGCGGCAACGATCTCGGCGGGGCCGCGACCGAGATCTCGCAGGTCGGCACCTTCACCAGCCCGCCCTACAGCTACACCGCCGAGCCCGCCTCGTCCGTCGTCGCCTCGGTGACGTCCGGTGCGGGCGCCGGAAAGATCTGACCACCCCCCAACTGGAAGAAGGCATTGGGACATGGCTTCACCAGCACCTGCACGCGCCCGTCGGCGCGCCCTGTGCGCCACGCTGGCCGCGCTCGGCATCACATCTGTCATGGTCATGACTGATGGCGCCCTGACTCCGGCGAGCGCCGCCACCTGGCCCACCGCCAACGGCAGCCAGGCGGTCACCGCCACCATCTCGGTCTCGGGCACCAAGGACTACGGGATGAAGCGCCTGTACGGCAGCGGCGACCTCGGCACCGGCGGCCAGAACGAGGACCAGGACCCGATCCTGGAACTGGCCCCGGGCGCCGTCCTGAAGAACGTCATCATCGGCTCGCCCGCCGCGGACGGCATCCACTGCCTGGGAGCCTGCACGCTGCAGAACGTGTGGTGGGAGGACGTCGGCGAGGACGCGGCCACGTTCCTGGGCTCCTCGTCGTCCAACGTCTACACCGTCTCGGGCGGTGGCGCGAAGGAAGCCAGTGACAAGGTGTTCCAGTTCAACGGCGCGGGGACGCTGAACGTCTCCGGCTTCGCAGTGCAGAACTTCGGCACCTTCGTCCGCTCGTGCGGCAACTGCAAGAGCGGCCAGTACAAGCGGACGATCAACCTCAACACCATCGAGGCGACCTACAAGGGCAGCCGGCTCGTCGGCATCAACACCAATTACGGCGACAGCGCGACCCTGAAGAAGATCACCATTGTGGGCGACTCCAGCAAGAAGATCATCCCTTGCCAGAAGTACATAGGGAACAACACGGGGGCGGAGCCGACCACGAACGGCACGGGTGCGGACGGCACCTACTGCAAGTACGCGTCGTCCGACATCACGTACAACTAGTCCCCCACGGCGAACCCGGCCGTACGAAGCGCACCCGCACGGCGCTTCGTACGGCCGCCGTCACGTCAGTGCCCGATCGATCCGTTGATCTCCCGCTGGTACTCCTCGTAGGCGGCACGCAGGGCCGCGCCCGGCCAGTCGGCGGGGAGGAGTTCGTGGGGCAGCACGGGGTCGGCGAGCAGATGGCGCACGACCGCGGCGAAGGCGGTGAAGCGGTCGGCCGGGCGGTGCGCCCCGGCGACGTGGGCGAGCAGGGCGCGGGCTGTGGCGACCCAGGCATCCAACGGCCAGAGCTGCGCGGCCAGTTCATGCCCGGGCCGGTCGGGGCGGGCGGTGTAGGACTGGGCCACCTGCTCCAGTTCGTCCGGCAGGGTGCGGCGCAGGTTGGCGGGGCGCAGCCATACGCCCTCACGGAGTTCGGCCAGCCGCAGGGTGGTCAACCGGGTGCGCAGGTCGGCACGTTCGGCGGGGCCGCGGCCCGTCGCCGTGATCACCACCATCTCCCAGTCGCCGCTCCACGCGCGCGTGCGCGCCTCCACCGCGTCGTCCTGGCGCCGCTGACGGGCCAGCAGGCGGTCGCTGAGCCCGTAGACGGCGTCGGTGCGGCGCAGGTCGCCGGCGGCCACCATCCGACTGAGCGCGGCGCGCAGCGTGGAGCCGCCGACACCGAAGGGCTCGACCGCGCGGACGAGCTCCTTCACCGGGAGCTCGGGCGGGTGCGTGCCCAGCAGCAGGCTCAGCACGACCGACCGCGCGGACAGCGGCGGCAGGTCGGCCTCGCCGGGCTGCACTGACACGTTCATCCGCATGGACACGTACTTTACGTGCGCCGAGTTATTGCAACATTGCTACGACCGCAGAAAAGGTGCAACATGGCTGCATGGTCTCGACACCCGCACCGGCGCAGCCCCGGCAGCAGTACGCCACGCACGACGTCGCCAACCAGCCGCCCGCCCTGACGCCGTACGACGCCTCCCAGGACACGGCCCTGCTGGAGGGGCTGCACCGGGAGGGCGCCGGGTGGGCCGAGGAGGACGTCCGGCGGCTGGGACTGCGGGCCGGCAGCGCCGAGGCGCAGGAGTGGGCGGAGCAGGCCAACGTCCACGAACCGGTGCTGCGCACGCACGACCGGTACGGCAACCGCATCGACGAGGTCGACTTCCACCCGAGCTGGCACCATCTGATGCGGGCTGCGGTCGCCGAGGGGCTGGCCGCCACGCCGTGGGCGGAGGACCGACCCGGTGCCCATGTCGCCCGCATCGCGGGCGGGTTGGTGTGGGGGCACACCGAGGCGGGCCACGGCTGTCCCACGACGATGACCTACGCGGCCGTCCCTGCCCTGCGCGCACAGCCGGAGCTGGCGAAGGTCTACGAACCCCTGCTGACCAGCCGCGTGTACGAGCCGGGCCTGCGGGTGCCGACGGAGAAGGCCGGTCTGCTCGCGGGTATGGGGATGACCGAGAAGCAGGGCGGTTCCGACGTCCGTACGAACACCACCACCGCGTGGCCGACCGCCGAGCCCGGCATGTACCAGCTTCGCGGGCACAAGTGGTTCACGTCGGCGCCGATGTGCGACCTGTTCCTGGTGCTGGCACAGGCACCGGAGGGTCTGTCGTGCTTCCTGGTGCCGCGCGTCCTGCCCGACGGCAGCCGCAACACCTTCCGGATCCAGCGCCTCAAGGACAAGCTGGGCAACCGGTCCAACGCCTCCTCCGAGCCGGAGTTCGACGGGACCGTCGCCTGGCTGGTCGGGCCCGAGGGACGCGGCGTCAAGACGATCATCGAGATGGTCAACTACACCCGGCTCGACTGCGTGATGATGTCGGCCACGCTGATGCGCAAGACGCTCGTCGAGGCGGGACACCATGTGCGTCACCGCAGCGCGTTCGGGGCGCGGTTGGTCGACCAGCCGCTGATGCGCAACGTCCTGGCGGACCTCGCGCTGGAGTCCGAGGCCGCCACGACGCTCACCCTGCGGCTGGCGGGCGCCGCGGACCGCGCGGTGCGCGGGGACGCGGGTGAGGCGGCGTTCCGGCGGATCGCCACCGCCGTCGGCAAGTACTGGGTGACGAAGCGGGGCCCGGCCTTCACCGCGGAGGCCCTGGAGTGCCTCGGCGGCAACGGCTATGTGGAGGAGTCGGGCATGCCCCGCCACTACCGCGAGGCTCCGCTGCTGTCGATCTGGGAGGGCTCCGGGAACGTCAACGCCCTCGATGTACTACGGGCGCTCCGGCGCGAGCCCGACACCGCGCAGGCCCTCTTCGACGAACTCGCCCTGGCACAGGGCGCGGACGCCCGGCTGGACGCCGCTGTCGTCCGGCTCGAGAGCCTGCTGGCCACCGGGTCCGAGTCCGGCGCCCGCCGTCTGGTGGAGCAGATGGCGCTGACCCTGCAGGCCTCCCTCCTGGTCCGGCACGCCCCGCCCGCCGTCGCCGACGCCTTCTGCGCAACCCGGCTGGGCGGCGACTGGGGACACGCCTTCGGCACGCTGCCCGACACCGCCGATCTGGACAGCATCCTCAACCGCGGGCTGCCCGGCGGTAGTTGAGCTTCCACGGCCTCATGTCAGTGACGAGTCCGCCGCGCGCTCCGCTGCCCGCTCGGCTGCCACCGCAAGGTGACGCTGCCGCCCGGCGGGAGGGCGTGCCGGCGTTCGGCGAACTCGTCCAGGCGGTACAGGATGCGCTCGACGAGCTGTGGTTCACCGAGGTGCGACTCCCCCGAGGAGCACCGGTCGGGAAGCTCCGAGCACACCCCCGCCCGCACCCGCCACAGCGGCTCGCACGCGGAGGCCAACGCCTTGGACCGGGCCATGTCGGCGTGCTCGGCCTGCTCGGCGGCCGCTTGGCCTCCCGTCGCGCCTGGCGCCTCCTGACCGCAGGATCGGCCGCCCAGAAGATTGTTGCTCCGCCCGGCCGCGATCCGGCCGAACACACCACCGGACAGCCCCGCCCCGGCCTCGACCAGGAAGTGCACCGCGTCATGGGGCAGCCAGTCGTCGTAGCCCGGCCCCTGCCGCGGGGCCGGCTCCGGCCCGCGTTCGCGCACGACAGTCATCCGATAACGGCGCCCGGGCACCTTGGTGAACGTCACGTCCATGGTCGGCACGGTATCCACGGCTGCGGAAAGATCGCGCGGAATTACCGCAGGTGAGATACCGGCACCCGGTCGGGCCTGCGGGTGAACCGCGGACGAATTCTGGCTTTTCCTCTGGTCAGGAGCCGGTCAGAAACGCGGTCGCGGTCCTGCGGCCTGCCTAGGATCATTCGACGCCGCCTCGTTCGTACGACTCCCAGGAGGCCCGGCATGGCCGAAACCGCCGTCGGCGCCGAACCCGCATCCGGTCCCGGTGCACCCCCGCCCCGCCCCGCCCGGCGGCGCACCGCGCTGCTCGCGGGCGGTGCGCTGGCAGTGGCGGCAGCGGTGGTGGCCGGTGTGCTGGCGGCCGGTGGTTCCGGGGGAGCCCGACACACGACGCGGACGGCCGACGGTCTGCGGCACACCACCGTCGAGGTGACGTCCGCCGGCTGCGGCCGGGGCTGGACGCATCCAGAACCCGGCCATCAGGTCTTCGATCTGCGCAACACCTCGGGCACACCGGCCGAGGTCTACCTGACCGACCCGAGGACGGGCGCGGTCTACGGCGAGGTCGAAGGGCTCGCACCGGGCACCGAACGCCCGATACGGGTGACGCTCGGCAACGGCACCTACGCCTTCAAGTGCCTGGCCGACGACGCCGACGCGGTCACCGGCCCCACGGTGCGGATCACCGGAGGCGGGACCGTGAAGAGCGGACCGGCCGCCGTGCCGATCACCCAGCAGGAACTCATCCCGCCCACGCTCGCCTACCAGAAGTGGATCCAGGCCCGCACCGTCGAGCTGGCGCAGAAGACCGACGTGCTGCGCGACACGATCGACCGGGGGGACCTCGCGGCCGCCCGCACGGCCTGGCTGACGGCACATCTGGTGTACGAGCGGATGGGCGCCGCCTACGGCACCTTCGGCGACGCGGATTCGGCGATCAACGGGACCACGGCGGGACTGTCCGGCGGGGTGCACGACGCGGACTTCACCGGGTTCCACCGCGTCGAGTACGGGCTGTGGCACGGCGAGTCGGCCGGCAGCCTGCGCGGGCCCGCCGACCGGCTCGCCAAGGCCGTGGACACCTTGCGCGCCACCTGGCCCGACCAGCGGATGGATCCGGCCGACGTCGGTCTGCGCGCCCACGAGATCCTGGAGAACGCCGTGCAGTTCGAGCTGACCGGCCGTACCGACTACGGCAGCGGCACCAACCTGGCCACCGTCCGCGCCAACCTGGACGGCACCGGCGTGCTTCTCGGGTATCTGCGGCCACTGCTGAAGACCCGCGACACCGGCCTCTCCGGCCTCGACTCGTGGATGGCCCGCACCCGGCGCACGCTCGACGGCCACGAACACGGCGGCCGCTGGACACCACTGGCCGGGCTGACCCGCGTCCAGCGCGAGAAGGCCGACGCGGACCTGGGCGAGCTGGTCGAGCGGCTCTCCGACGTGGCCGCCCTCACCGACGTACGGAGGACCGCGTGAACCCGCTGGACAACGTCGGACGCCGGGGCTTCCTGGCCGGCGCGGCGGCCGTGGCGGGGACCGGGCTCGTCGCCGCCGACCACGGGGCCGCCTCAGCCGCCGCGCAGCCCCGCGAGAGCGCGCGCGTGGCCTTCCACGGACGTCACCAGGCCGGCATCCTCACCCCGGCGCAGCGTGCCACGGCGTTCGTATCCTTCGACACGACCGCGCAGAACCGCCGCGAGCTGACCGACCTGCTGCGCACGCTCACCGACCGGGCCCGGTTCCTGACCACCGGCGGCAGCCCGGACGAGCCGGGCATCACCGCGCCGCCCGCCGACTCCGGCACCCTCGGCCCGGACGTACCCGCGGACGCCCTGACCGTCACCGTCGGGGCCGGCGCCTCGCTCTTCGACGACCGCTACGGCCTGGCCGCCCGCAGGCCCCACCGGCTCACCGCCATGCCGTCGTTCCCCGACGACGACCTGGACGCCGCCTGGTGCCACGGCGATCTGAGCGTGCAGCTGTGCGCCGCCAACCCGGACACGGTGCTGCACGCCCTGCGCGACCTCACCCGGCACACCCGCGGTGGCATGCAGGTGCGCTGGCGCATGGACGGCTTCATCAGCCCGCCCCGCCCCTCGGGCACGCCCCGCAACCACATGGGGTTCAAGGACGGCATCGCCAACCCGGCCGTGCACGACGCCCGCGCGATGGACCGCCTGGTCTGGGTGGGCAGCGGTGCGGGCGAGCCGGACTGGACGGCCGGCGGCAGCTATCAGGTCGTCCGGCTGATCCGCATGCTGGTGGAGTTCTGGGACCGGGTCTCGCTCACCGAGCAGGAGCGGATGTTCGGCCGCGCGCGGGAGACCGGCGCGCCCCTGGACGGACGCCACGAGACCGACACCCCCGACTACCCCCAGGACCCGCAGGGCGACGTGATCCCCCTGGACAGCCACATCCGGCTGGCCAACCCGCGCACCACCGCCACCGGCGACCAGCGCATCCTGCGCCGCGGCTACAACTACGACCGCGGCACGGACAGCAACGGCAACCTCGACATGGGCCTGCTGTTCTGCTGCTACCAGCAGGACCTGGCCCGCCAGTTCGAGACCGTGCAGAAGCGGCTGGCCGGCGAGCCGCTGGTCGACTACATCACCCCGTTCGGCGGCGGCTACTTCTTCGCCCTGCCCGGCGTGCGGGACCACTCCGACTGGCTGGGGCGCACGCTGCTGGCCTGAACTCCCCCATCAATACCGGTCAAGAGCAGGCCAAAAGACCATGAGAATATCCTGACCGAACATTCGCACGCCCGTCATTGCCGCTCCCCTGCCCCGCCGACACCATGGCCCAGGATCCGGCCGTAGATGCCATGGCCATGGATGCCGTGGCAGCGGAACTCAGTGCTCTCGGAAGGCCAGACAGCATGATCGGCACAGGAAGAACCTCAGGCGCGCGGCGCGGGCTGACCCGGGTGGGCGCCCTGCTCGGCGCAGCCGCCCTGGCGACGGCGGGCGGGGCCGTCCCCGCCGCCGCAGCCTCCGGCCACGGCGGACACGGCACGCACACCGCGACCCCGATCAAGCACCTGGTGGTGATCTACGACGAGAACATCTCGTTCGACCACTACTTCGCCACCTACCCCCAGGCCGCCAACACCGACGGCACGAAGTTCAAGGCCGCGGCGCACACCCCGAAGGCCGAC
>Ga0307512_10001475_pt1 | contig 33169 bp, 44 predicted proteins | sample 14_EM_MG_FD_200267 | JGI IMG/M metagenome (GOLD analysis project Ga0307512, IMG submission 200267) | Populus trichocarpa ectomycorrhiza microbial communities from riparian zone in the Pacific Northwest, United States - 14_EM | ecosystem: Host-associated > Plants > Roots > Unclassified | place... | reverse complement strand
AACTAAGGTGTTTCCACACCATTCAGTACTTTGATCATGTTCTACTCCGACTTTTTTACATACTAACTACTGAAATTAAGGTGTTTCCACACCGTTCAGTATGTGAAACTACTGAATTTCAGTAGCTTTCGAGTTTATAGTGGACAGTAACTGGCATCAAGGCAGAAATGATAATCAGGGTGTTTTCGAAGGCGATTGGCGAGTTTGTTAACCCGGATGCACAATTCATTCTACCTCACTCTACACAAGAATGTCTTCCTGCTCTACTTGCGCGTAAGCAGTAGCATCATGATGGCAAGTGTGATAGTCCAGCCGCAGAAGTGGCGAAATTTTTTGCTAGAGGTGATTATTGTGGTATCTCTATGACGAATTCATTTTGCTGATCGTGCGTCTACTGTCGACGCTATAACTTGATCATTGCTTGCTGGATGTACGGTAGTGTTTGTGTAAAGAAAATTAGAGACCAGATCCGGACGGGCGACTCGGATCTAATCGTATTGAGCGTTCAACCGGGCAGGTCGTCCGTGCCCAATGTTCAGGCTCGCCTCGCGATATCGATATAATGCCGTATTCATGACACTCCGCGCGGGGTTTACGAAGATTTGCTCTATCTCCCCCCATCATCATAGCGGAGCACAGTCATTATACTGGGACATCCCGCCATGTCCTCCGCACCCACCAGCGTTGATGTTGGCGTACCTGAGGACGGTCAACACTGGCACCGCCAAGTCTCCCCTAACGTTCTACCTCATTGGGTGTACACCCAACCCATCCAGAAGTCCCAGCAAGATGACCGCGAGTACAGGCTGATCCGACTCGACAATGGCTTGCAGGCTATGTTGGTGCACGATGCGACGGCCGACAAAGCAGCGGCCAGCTTGGATGTCGCTGTCGGCCATTTACACGATCCTGCGAGTACTCAATTCGTCGCCTGCTGTCATACGCATCGCTGACAAGTGGAACTCTCATAGGACGACATGCCAGGGCTCGCACATTTCTGCGAGCATCTTTTGTTCATGGTGCTCATCGCTCTGGCCTCGGAATGCTACTCTATGCCGACATATCCCAACAGGGAACCGAACAATTTCCGAAGGAGAACGAATACTCCGAGGTACGTCGCTGCCTTATCCTCGGGGCCTTCTGACGGCTCTGCAGTTTCTCTCCAGAAACAACGGTTCTTCCAACGCATTCACTTCGTCTACAAATACGAACTATCATTTCAATATCGCAACGCCCGCGCTAGCTGGCGCTCTCGAACGCTTCTCCGGGTTTTTCCACTCTCCGTTGTTTTCGCAGTCTAGCACTATCCGCGAGTTGAACGCGGTCGACGCCGAAAACAAGAAAAACCTCCAGAACGACAAGCGGCGTACTCATCAGGTCAACAAGCATCTCTCGAAATCAGGCCATGTATGGAGCAAGTTTGGTACTGGGAACAAGGTGACGTTGACCAGTGCAGCGCGCAAATTGTTTCATAAGGGGGTCAAGAGCGAAGCTATCGATGGTTTTGCGAGCTTTCAAGCGACCGCTGAAGGACCCTCCGTGACTTTGTCAACCCTCTCAATTTCATCACCTCCCCTAGGTTCTGGTGAGAGTCTAGAGTCCAGTGATGATGCCAGTGGCGGCGCTATCGGCCGAGAAACCCGCCGTCGACTTATCGAATGGTGGAGCAAGGAATACTGCGCTGGTCGTATGAGGCTGTGTGTCATTGGCAAAGGTGTGGTCTTTTGTGTCCGGGTCTGATCGCAGCTACTCTAACGCATACCACGTACCTGGCAGACTCCCTGGATTGTTTGTCAGAATTGGCGGCCACCTTATTCTCACCCATCCCAAATCGTGGTCAGGTTCCTTTGCTCTCGATCCCCGACCATCCTTTTGGCCCTGAAGAGAAGGGCGTACGTTTTGCTCTCATCGCGCGTCTCTGTTATTTGGCTGTACCGACTCCGAACGTAGACCTTGGTCTTCGTTCAAACGATTAAGGACTTCCATGCCGTGGAAATATCCTTCCCGATAGATGAACAAACCGCGCATTGGCGCTTCAAGCCGGGAGGTTACCTCGGCAAAATAATCGGTCACGAAGGTGTCGGTTCGCTGCACTCGTATTTGAGAGAACGTGGATGGATCACGGCGTTGAGCGCTGGCGTACAAGAACTTGCACGTGGTTTAGCATCCTTCAAAATAAAGCTCTATCTGTCACAGAATGGGTTCCGTGAGTCCTGTCCTGGGCTCATATCTTGTTGTTACTGACGGGGGAAATTACAATAGAAAACTATCGAGAAGTTTGCATGGCCGCATTCAAGTACATGTCCATGCTCCGATCAACCGACCTTAGCCCACCTCACCAAGCAGAAGTATCTTCTCTTTCGAACATCCACTTCCGGTTCTCAGAGAAACGACGTCCTGACGATTATGCGGTGTGGGTAGCCGAGAAATTGTCGTGGCCAGTACCTCGCGAGCTAGTCATCAAAGCACCCCAGGTTGTCTCTGAATGGGATACAGATAGTACCGCTCAAGGTGTAGCATTCCGTATGCTGGAAGGATTGAACGTAAGGAACAGCCGCACGATTCTCATGGCGAAGAAAGAAAAGTTTCATGGGTTAATGGGGACGCAACAGTGGGAGACGGAGCCATGGTACGGGACGCAATACCGTGTAGAGCGGCTAGACGACGCCTTTGTGCTCGAGGTACGTCGCTCACTTCTTCGGGTTTGGGGCGCTTCGAATATCTTGCTCTCGCAGGCCGAAGGCGCAAACACGATTGATGTTTTTCACCTTCCTCGACCAAATGAGTTCATTCCTGAGCGACTAGACGTCGACAAGCGGGAGGTTACTCAAGTATGCCTTTCATCAGTTTTTGTAGCTGAACGACTTTTTCTGAAGCGAAAATGACTTGTAGCCCCAGGCGCGTCCCCACCTGATATATCAGAATCCGCGCACGAGTCTTTGGCACAAGAAGGATGACCAGTTTTGGGTACCCAAGGCTCGCGTTATCATTGAAATGCGTACTCCGGTCGCGAACGAGTCTCCTGTCGCATCTGTCTTGACAAAGTACGTCGATGACACAGCCAAAACTGCTAGCCAATAACTGGACTCTGGCACAGAGTATATGCCGTACTCGTAACCGACGCTCTCAACGAGTACTCTTACGACGCAGATTTAGCCGGTTTGACATACTCGTTCAAGGCATCATCACTCGGGTTTTACATCTCGGTCTCTGGGTACAATGATAAATTGCACGTCCTTCTGCGGGACGTGCTGGGGAAAGCGAAGAACTTGGAGGTACGTGCAGACCGGTTAGAAGTTATGGTAGAGAAGGTGAGCTGCGTTTTTCGCCTCTTATCAGACACTCAATTGCTGGGTATCACACTCGAAACATAGATCAAACGAGATTGGGAGAACTTTTTCCTTGGTCGAAGTTATCAACTGTCAGATTACTACGGACGATACATCATGAACGAGAAGCAGTGGTCAATTTCAGAGAAACTACAAGTCTTGGGCTGTAAGTGATTGACTTGAGACATCTATCAGTAGAAGGAAGATTCGACCGTGTCCTTTACCCGGCAGCTATTACCCCATCGCATGTTCAGCAGCACATAGAAGCATTATTGTCAAGACTGGAGACCAGAGTGCTTGTAGTTGGGAACATTAACAAAGACGAGGCCATTACGCTCGCTAAAATGACAGAAGAAATCATACAAGCAAGTCCTCTCCCGTGTATGGGCCCTGTTGACTTGTCTCTAGAGCTTCCAGAAGGTGTGTCCTCCTACGCCCTACCTCTCTACTCAGTCGACGATCCATGATCCATGGTCTTGTTCAGGTACCAACCACGTTTGGTCATCTCCGGTTCCCAATCCTAATGAACCTAACTCTGCTCTAACATACTATGTCCACTATGGATCCAAGATCGATCGTCGCCTGCGGGTCACAGCTGCATTACTCACCCAAATCCTATCTGAGCCGGCCTTCAACATTCTCCGCACTAAAGAGCAACTCGGTTATATCATCTGGGCTCGCATGTGGAGCGCACCTGGTGACAACGATGCGGGTCTACGCATCCTCGTACAGAGCGAACGTGGCCCCGTGTACTTGGAAGAACGTGTGGAGGCGTTCCTGGACCATATGAAGGGTGTGATCGAACTGATGACAGACGAAGAGTTTGCGGAGCAGAAGAATGGTCTGGAGAGAAAGTGGCGGGAGGTGGCAAAGAACCTCAACGAAGAAGTTAGCGGGTTTTGGGCACACATCGACTCTGGCTATCTAGACTTCTTGCGCCGTAGGCCGTCCCCCTTTCACATAGTTTGCCAGATCTGACTCAGGCAACCTATAGGCACCGAAGACGCAGAGTTTTTGAAGACGATCAGCAAGCAAGACGTACTGACCTTGTTTCTCAGTCGTGTCCACCCATCCTCCAAGACTCGATCCAAGCTTTCGATCCACGCCCAGTCACAGAAACCACGGCCGAAACACATCAGCCGTGCCGCCGCTGACGCTTTTGCACGGGTCGTGCAGGAAAACGGGATTCAGGTTGAAGAAGCTGGCTGGAGCTCTTCTCTGTTCGCAGATGGAGAGCCGACGGAGGCCCAATTCTCAGCATATTGGAAGAGCGCACTAGCGGATGCTCCCGAAGGAACGTCGGACAGGGTTTTCGCTACACTGCCTCGTCTGTTGGAGCAGTTCACTGCGGAAAAGGATGCGCAAGGTTCGCTGACGAAGGATGTGATACACATTGATGATATTCAAGCCTTCAAGAAGTCTCTGAAAGTTTCGGAATATCCGAAGCCGCTGGTGGCCTGGGACGACGTGCTCACCTCGAAGTTTTGATCGGGGTCTGGCCTTTACTTCCATAACCCCCATTGTAACTTAGATCATTCGATGCATCCGCGTGCTTCATCTAAATATCAATAAATACCCCTTCCGATCATTGAGACAGTAAGTGGCATTAAGACAGAAATGATAATTAGGATGTCAAAGTGGCAGCGTGTAGCAGTTGTGGCGTCGACACATGGTTCTGACCCTTCGCCCAGACCGAGTATCAATCACGTACTGGTACGTAACGTAGTGCATTAGACGAGAGGGCATGCAATCGCCGCGCGAGGTGGAGTGGGACCAGTAAGATAATAACACAGCGGGATATCTAGACAGAGTACACAGCAAATGCGAAAGCGGCAGAAACAGAGTGTCATGAGAACTGACGGGCAAGGTGGAACTCGACGAAAAACGAAACTCCTGCGTGCATTCTACTTCTTCCGACCATTCTTCGCAGCGCCCGCGACTTTATTTGGCGCCTGCCCATCGTGGGCCTGTGGCTGCTGCGCAGCCTGGTGTGAGTCGAAATTCTTGGGTCTGCGAAAGAGGAGCACGTGAGGTTCTGGGGCTATGCAAGGTGCAGTGGTATCAGAGATGTGGCATGTGGTGTGGCAAGCAGCTGCGTACCGTGGACCTCATAGTGCTCCCACCCTAAGCTCTGAGTGATCCCGATCCCCCTCCATTCTGCTTCCGATAAGAGGCGGAGCACGCCAGGATCGTCCGGATTGAAATAGGTCTTCGGGATCATCTTGAACAGAGGCTTTGGCAAGATGACATGACGATATTCGTACTCGTCATCGGAGTAACGATCAGAATAATGGATACTGAAGAAGAGTCGATAAGACGTCAACGATGCACGAAAGTGGAGAGGGAAAAGTTACTCACTTCGCAATGTACTCTTTAATCTTTTCTGCTTCTGCCTCTTTCTGCTTTGCGAGCTGCTGTTGTTGTTGCAATTGGGTCTGTTGGGTTTGTTTGGAGGCCATGGATGACTTTGACTTCTAAAAATATCAGAGGCGTTGCGATGGTAGTAGTAGTACAAATGGACGTGACGTGACTGCTGGGAACGCGTGAATCCGCAATTCGTATGATAAGCGTGCACTGCCACCCGCAGCACGTGATGGGAATTGTGCGCGTCTCGACACCCTAAACAGACTCTTCCTTCAAGTTAGAGTCCTCTTGACACTTGACACCATGATGGATGACGAAGACTTATACGGCATTCCGAGCGATTACTATCACCCAGAAGCAATGGTTCAGCATTATACAGAGAGCACGCCGACTTCATTCGACGACTTTCTCGATCGAGATGAAACTTTCGCTGATAATAATGCATTTGAAGATTTTAGTGAATGTATGCGCGTTGTTGGAACAGGTCCAAGAATGCCAGGCTAACTTTCATGCTATGATAGCTCCATGGGGTCCCTCTGCGGATCTACAATTTCGAGTTGCATCTGAACCAAGTCCCTTGGACGCAGGTACACTAGGACCAAGCTATCATCGCCCTTTTGGGCTTCTACCTCACTCAAGCTCCCGGGAGTTCGGCTTGTCTGTCTCACATAGTGACCAGAGTTCTCAATGTATGCACTCATTCACTTGCAAATTTCTTCTCACTAACGTATTTCTATGAGTGTACGAGCCGCGGAACTCGTGCTTCCGGAGTGGCCCCGCACAAAGTACGCATCAAACCAAGTTCTACCACACAGGCCACAAATAGAGGCCGCTATGCAATGCGGCTTTTCAGATAGATACCCGGAGCAAGAAGTCAATAGGGAACCTAGAGATGGAAATCAACGCAACGCCGGGGGCATACAGCTCCGCCAGGTTTCAGAACTACGTCAGTAACTATGATTCTTGTGTCATAGTACCGCAGAGGTCGTTAACCCCCTTCTTAGCTGATATGTATCGGGCCTTGTTCAGGTTTGGTGTGTTTAATGCAGTGCAATCGAGCTGCTTCGACATGGTAAGAAAGCGAGCTCCTCAGAGGGGTAGATGACATCTAAGGCTATCATAGATCATGAAGTCCGATGAAAATGTGGTGAGCGAGATCGCGATATTCTAGCCCTGTTTGGCCTTTGAACACAATATATGCTCTAGGTAGTGAGCGGTAGGTCCATCCAGCGCGATAAAACGTGTCACAGCTGCATGCCTTGCGTCCATCCCCCATCTCAGCGCCCACTGGTAGCGGAAAAACCGCCTTGTTCGAGCTTTCCATAATCCATATGCTTATGAACTCGTCGGGTCGTGGCGCCGCAGAAAAATGTGTTTATGTGGCTCCGATGAAGGTGTGCTCATTGATTTTGTTTGGGCTCTATCGCTCAAAGGAGACAAGGCGTTGTGCGCTGAAAGGACCAGGGACTGGACGGAAAAGTTTGGACCGCTCGGCATAAGCTGTATACGTTCTCTTATGCGATATACCCACGATCCTGATATCGCGCAGGCTGCGAATTGACTGGTGACACCGTGCAGCCTAGCAGGAGTATTTGGGGAGAACTGAAAAATGCAGGAATAATGTTGAGTATTCGTTTTTTTATTGTTCTGTTGTGTTAACTATTCCGATTAGTATTACTACGGTGATGATCGCCGTCAACCTGCCCCAGATGCGGTGTCTGATAATGTTTGGCAGGCTGAGAAGTGGGATAGTCTGACGAGGAACTGGTGAGTGACAATGGGATGAAATCAAGATGCCTAATGACACAGCCCGCGGTAGGTCAAATCACAGCCAGCTTCTCTCTCGGATCCACCTCTTCCTTATCGACGAGGTGAGTCATTCCTACGATGTCCTTCCACACTCTAAGCACGTAACCAGGTCCATATAGTTAACGAATCACGAGGAAGCACCCTCGAGGTGGTGGTATGTCGTATGAAGACGCGAGGCTCGGCCGTGCGCTTCGTGGCAGTATCAGCTACAGTTCCAAACATCGACGATGTTGCTCATTGGATCGCAAGTCGTTTTTCAAATGGTCCTGCGGCCAGCTTCCAGGTATCCTGATGGCCACGCTGTTCCCGCGTGTGTGTTGACTGTTCAACAGTTTGGAGAAGCATATCGACCCTGTCAGCTCTCACGGTTCGTATACGGGTTTCCGAGGGGCAAGAATCAGAACGATTTCTTGTTTGCGCAATCCCTGAACTATCGACTGTTCCCACTTCTTCAACAACACTCCGCCAACAAGCCGATATTGGTATTCGTGGCAACTCGGAAGGGTAACTCCGTTATACCCATGTCACACTAAACTCGCTATCAACGAAGACTATAGGTGTCCTTTCCACAGCAGAACGACTAATGGTGGACTACAACAAGGCAGTTGAAAATAAACAAGCGTTGCCCTGGTCGCTACCTAAGAGGTTGATCACTCTTTTCTGTAGTGAATGTGAGCTATACCGTTTCTAGGATCGAAAAAACATTTCAAAGCAAGCAACTTGAGCGTAAGAACTGTGGCAATTCACTAAGTGACCACCCGTAGACCACTTCTTATGCTGTAGGACTTGCCGCAGTTGGCATTGGTGCTCATCATGCCGGACTGGAGCTTTCAGACAAGCGGCTTGTCGAGGAATTATTTATAAACAGGGTTCTGCGTGTCGTAGTTGCAACTTCGGTAAGCTGGACCTTTGCCTACATCTTTCATAATGGGTGCAGCTTTCATCATCTCTTCTAGACTCTTGCTGTTGGTGTGAATCTCCGTGAGCCACTCTGTGGAAACGAGTGTTTGCCTGGCCGAATACCATTCCCCAGCTGCCCATATGGTCGTAATCAAAGACGTCAAATTATTCCAAAATGGCATCTCCCAAGAGTACTCGGACTTGGATATCACGCAAATGATTGGACGAGCCGTGAGTTTGACTCGCCTGAACATCATGTGTGATGTAACATGAAGGCTCATTCCTTGACCAGGGACGGCCCCAGTTTGGTAGGTCCTGTCTTGGTTCAACACCACTCTTGCCGAGTTACTTGTACAGAGAAGGAGGGCGTGGCCCTTATTATGTGCGAAGCTGGTCTTGAGAGCAAATATCGTGCTCTCGGACATGGCCAGACCACTCTGGAGAGTTCTTTGCATACTAACCTCACAGAGCATTTGAATTCAGAGGTTGTCCTCGGAACTATCAGGGATATGGAGACAGCAAGGGAATGGATGCGCCACTCATTTATGTTTCGCCGTTTGGCCCAGAACCCGCATCGGTACATGTCAAAGGAACAACCTTGGAAGGACGGACTGGATAGCATGATCTCAAAGTGTATCGATGATCTTAAGGTCGCGGAGCTTCTGACTTGTGTTGAGGGAAGATCGGTGGAGCTGCGCTCAACAGAATTTGGCGAAATCATGAGCAAAGTATGGATTTTAACTGGTTCGCTTGACTTCAGCTCATTTCCGGACAATAGTTCTACCTTAGGCTGGCTACGGTAACGAACCTTTCGCTTTTCGGTTCGTTAGGCTGACGCTTTAATTTCCAAGATGACTTTAATCATGAACCTCCCAGTCAAACCCACTCTGCGGGACATGGTGAGAGCCTGTCTGAAGAAGCTTCCTCAGTCCACTCAACCTACATTCTTCATAAAGTTAGGAGCTCTCGCGGCCTCGGAAGAGTGCGTCGAATATCGAATTCTGGCCCCCATCTAAAGCTGTGACCCAGGTTCTCCGAGCTGAAGATGCGAGCGGGGGATAAGCAGGTTAGCTAACGTATGTTTTCGCGGAGAGACAACTAAGCTTCCCAGGTCTTCAATAAACTGCGAGAGCACGATGATATTCGCTTCAAAATTGGGCGGGTCGAAAAGATCGCAGACAAAGTGTTTTTGTTGATCCAAGTAGTCCGCAATTATAAGTATAGAACTCCGCTGATAATACTAAGCGCCACCAGGCTGCACTGGGGAAGATTTCTCTGCACTCAACGGAATATAAATCCGGAGAAAGCAACGCGCTGCTCGATTCCGCCGTTGTATTTCGGCACGCCAGTCGGATTGCCAGAGGTAGGATGCGTGGTTGTGGTTGTAACTTCAGCTGAGTCCTTCAGCCATGGTCGAGGTTGCCATAGCAAAGCAGAATGGGGCCCAGATTATGAATGGGTTGGAGTTGTAAGTACATGGCGCATATGGTTTTATCAGCCCCTTTGTTCACACATGTTTTCATAAAGAGCACGTAATATCAATGCAAAAGTCTGGGAGGATCGACCCTCAGTACTTTGCCAAATTGAAACAATCGGCGAGAAGTCGTAAGCTTTGGCCCGTGCAATCAGTGTCTCGAATCACGACTCACTTTCTCGCTTAGCATGAAGGTCTTATGAAAATGATACTCACTGTTCAGACACGAACTCACGTACTGCTAGATACTCGCCGGACATGGTATCACTAACTTCGAAAAACTGCGTGGGCAAGATCCCGTCAGAATTGATCTGGTACATTCTCAAAACGGTTATCATTTCATGCTGACCATCGAACAGCTGCTTAACAAAAAGCAAGCTTCTGGAGACAAGATTTTGTCTGCGGCCAGAGAACTTCCACAGTATTTCGTCACCATTCATGAGCTAGTCGTCGAACACAATACCGTGGCAAGCGGTAACGCGGTCGATGTGGAGGTAGCCATCCATTGCTCGGTCTCTTTAGGAAGCGCCTCTTCTTCCAAGTCTAAGGGTCAAAAAAGCCGACATTATCACGACATGACCTACATCCTAACGGTGACATCAGACTTGGATTTTGTTGATTTTCGCAGGATCCCGTTGAGTGATCCTCTAGGAAATGGTTCAATCTAAACTTACAAAACTCCTTGCAGTACGAAAGCTCTCCAAGAGCCGAAATCGTTCTCTGTCACAGCCCGACTTACGAAGCCGAGCCAAAGCATATTGGTCTATATGTCGTCGGTGAGCTTGATTTTCCCAGTACTCATCGTTAACTACAGCGAATGCAGGACACCATTGCCGGCGTGACCATCAGTTCGCAGTATAAGCCAAGAATTGATTCTGACAAGTTTCCTGTTTTGGATACCCGGCCGAAGACCGACATGGTATGAGGTTGGGGGAGGCATACGTCAGCGCTAATTGTACTCCCTTGGTGACAGGAACTGGTGCTTGATGGTCTTGAAGAAAACGCAGACTTTTGGACGATGGACCTAAGTGATGATGAGGTCCCAATCCCGGGTTCAACCCCGAACCACCCCAGTAAGTGTGTCCAACTATGCCGGGCCTCCTACTCCGCTGACATGAATGCAGATGACGCGACGAGGACGGAGGACGGACAAGGAGCAACAGTGGCCTTTGGCAGTCTAGACGCCGACAAACGGGTGGAGAAAGAACGCAGCCTTGCTAGACCAGAAAAGCTTCCTAATGGGAAATACAGGTGCGTACTAGTAACATTGTGCACATTCAAACCCTGACTGCACACCTCCAGGTGCAACCATCCCTGCAAGGATAAGTCCACCTGCGGCCATTTGTGGTGTGCTTTACTCCATCCCCCCATTTACTGATTCTGACTTCAGAACCACCACGAAGTTGTCGTGACGGTGTTAAAAGGCCACCACTTACCTCGAGACAGTGTGGTGTAGGATCGCAGCCCCGGACGGATCCACCCAAGAAGAAAGCGCGACGAACGATGGTGAATGACTCTGCCTCGCGTCCAAAGAGTCCCTCTCTTGTCAAGGCTCCTCGACGTCTCGGTGCTAGTCTGCGAAAGCTTGAAGCCCTTCACAAAAGCTCTGGAACTGACTCACGTTTGGGGATCCCTAACGGAAAGCGGATCAAACTTCTCCATGATCCCGCAAGCGACAGTGTTGAACACGCGAGCAGAACGACGAAAAAAAGGCCAAACTTTGATATAAATTTCTCGGATTTGAAGGAAGACGACGGCATGGCTGATGGGATGTGCCTGGAAGAGATTTCTGATCCAGATGAGTTTCCGGAACCCCATGAAGTACTGCGAGCTAGCATTCGTGGCGCGGGCGGAGCTGAAGGAGACCTGACTTCCTGCGTTTCTGATTACTCGGACTCTGACATGGACGCTCTTATTCGCGACGCTCATCTGGATGGTATCACATCAACTGGAATAGATTCTGCGAAGTCACAGGATATTTCAGCATCTAGGTCTATTCAGCAGGCTCTCGGATGCAAGGGACGCAAAGATGGCTGCACTGTCAATGTAGCCAAACGGACTATTAGTGGGGCAACCCCATCTCCGGGGACTACGAGACCATGTTTGCGACCACAGGTACGAATGCATGAGAGGTTGGGATTTTCCGCTCTGATCAATGACCAGGAGAGACAACAGGATATTGGTGCTCCTTCACGTCTATTTGATCCGGATTCGGACGCAGAGCTCGACGCCCCAAATTCGCTCTCTGCCGTCGACAACTTTTCCGTGGAGCAAGAAGACTTCGTGCTCGATAAATCGCTTTTCGACTTTCTCGGCTCGGAAGCGACCAAGGATCCTCCCGAAGTACCGTCGGTTGATCAGTCTTCACCCTCAGTGGAAATGCAGCATCTTTCGACCCTGGACTCCGAAGAGCCCTCTTTCTATGTTGCTTGGATAAAGAAGCAGAGGGAGAAGTACGGAGAAGACTGGAACCCCGTGCCCATCTATCCGGCTCCTGAGCCAGAACCAGAACACGACCATCTTGCTGAATTCGAAGAGTGGCTAGCGACTACAGACAGCATCGAGTTCATCGACTAGACGGAATACCGGGACCTTGGAATTGGGGAATAGAATTGACTTTCTCTCGCCGTTATCCATGATTGAATTTGGCTAGTGTGTTCGGTTCAAATGTTGACCATGTGAGATGGGATATGCAATAGACAGTCATTGTTCTACAGGTCCGTCTTCGGAGCGGGGTTCAATGCCTGAGATGAGAGTTCTATTACTATTATGAATATACTCTATGTGGGTGCCAGTATTCCACGGCGGATACGCCGGTGAAGGAGAAATGATCCCTGGCCCTGGGAAGTTCATTCCCAACGCACCGCTGGTGGGTCAACGAACACTTCTAGTGCGCCTTCCCAGCGGTCGTCCCACTCAACTGGTGTGTTCGGGCGAACCAATTCCCAACCACGTTCATCCCTCCTCCACCGTGCCTCCTTTTTCAGCGTCTCCGCACGCAACTCGACCTCCGTCGGAGGCGGCGCCTCGATCTCCAACTTTGTCGGTTCGCGTTCACGGCGCGCCAGTGCACGAGCAGTAGCAAGCTTTTCGGGAAGCGCTTTATAGTACTCTTCGCGGACCTTTTTCACCTCGGTCGGAATGGTAGCCGTCGAGGACTTGTAGTAGCTCTCCGCGGACATGTCAAAGTCGAGGTCAGCGCGCTCGAAAGGGCGCGTGGTGCGCGAGACAAGCTTGTATGCGGCCTCGGCGCCGGCGCGGACTTTGTGTCGCTCGTTGAAGAAGTCCCAGATCATGAGGGGGATGAGCTTGATGCCGACAAGATTGACGAAGGGAACGAGGAGGAGCGGGGGTTGCGGCGGGAGGTTGGTCGGGGGAGGCACGTCCGCGCCGAGGTCTAGCGTCGATGGTGTTGAGGACGGGGGAAACGACGATGACGAGGGGCCCGGGCGCATGGCTGCAGAAAGCGGAGAGTATAGTCCAGGAGAAGGACGAGATGGAGGCAGGCGCGACGGCGTCGGAATGGGCTCGTCGTCGGTCATGTTCTCTGCCGGCGACGGGGCAGGAGAGACTTCCTCGGGCTCGTCAAAGTGTCCGTCGCGCTCGAGTTCCTTCGAGAGCTGCTCTTCCTCGTCGACGTGCTCCAGCGATTCTGTCCATCCGCGCCGGAGCCCGGCGACGTACTCCTTGAAGGCAGCCCGGCCGACGATAACGGTGCCGCCCTCGAGCACGCGGCGCCGTTTGGCTTCTGTCAGTCCCTTGTCGGACAAGGTGGGCGCGGACAGTCGAGGCTGCTCCAACCCGAGGGCGACGCGACGCTCGGTTTTTATATCGTTGGCCACGCGCGTGGCCAGATCGCCGTGACGCTTGCCAGCGATGATGGTATAGTCAACAGCCGCAGCAACGAATATGGGCTGCAGTGGATAAGAAAACGAGCCAAAGACATTATTATTATTTGGTTTTTTTTACAGAGACGAGGACGGGGGCAGACCTTGACGTACTTCCTGAAGTATCGCGAACCACGATCCCAGTCCTCGTCGCCAGGCCATTTTGCGCTGTATACGGTGACGGTGCGAGGAAAGTCGAGCGTACGGAGTGGTTCTTCCGCCAGGTGCTTGACGCGGTCGACATACTCCTGTCGGATTTTCCGTGACTGATGTCGGTCATAGACATAATATGCGATACATGACTGAGTGACGGAAAGGAAGATGAGCCAGTTGCGAGATGGGAGCCGAGGTCGTTTGTCGAACCAAGATGGGGGTATTCCGGTGAATTCGAGGGCCGTACGAAAGCCAGACTTTTTACGGGGAGAGGGAGGCAACTCGCTCATGCCCTGTCACTGCACCAACCACGGACAAGAAATAAAAATAAGAAAATAAGAAAATGAAATTTCCTCGGCATATCCGGCCCGGGAATGTTTATTGCACAACTGCCCTTATCCTTTTATAATACTACAAGTACAACGAAATACTTATGCTTACAGCCAATCCAAGAACTGTGGGGTAAAGTATGAAAGAATAAGTGTCGCGCCCGCGCGCACGATGCTCTCTGTCGTCTCAAATGCCATTACGCGCAAGTCATACACACCAGCGCGAGCACCCGCAACCACCATTGCGTACTCACCGCTGACTTGATACGCCGCAAGCGGGTAGTCCGGAACGAGCTTTGAAGCATCCGCGAGGACATCGAGGTAAGGTAGGGCAGGCTTCACCATAATGATGTCAGCGCCCTCGGTAACATCGCGTTGCTATCGGGGCCATCGAAGGGTCGTAAGCGTTTCAGCCCAAGATGGACAACAGCAGGTGCTTACAATCGCACGGCGTGCAAGGCCCTTGGCACTAGGTGGAAGCTGGTAGCACTTACGATCGCCAAACGCGGGGGCGCTTCCCGCCGCGTCCCTGAGTAAAAGAAAGCGAAAAGATCGCATCAGAACATGCGTCTATCAAGGGGCATATCCGCAGACAGTTCGGTTACCTGAAGGGACCGTACAGCCCGCTCGCGAACTTGGCGGCGTAGCTCATGAGCAGGCACTTGTTTCCAAGTCCGCTGTCGATGAGTTTACGCTTGATGGCCTTGATGCGCCCGTCCATCATGTCGCTCGGGGCGACGCAATGAGCGCCCGCCTCTGCGTACGCGAGCGCGACCTCGGCGACACGTTCCGCTGACGGGGTCGCGTTGATCGTGCCGTCTTTGTGGAGGATCCCACAGTGACCGTGCGAGGTGTACTCGCAAAGACAGACGTCCGTCGCGATGAACAACGCGGGGAAGAGCGCACGCAGCTTTTTGATGGCCAGGATCACTGGGCCTTGGGGGTCGTCTGCGGGTGTGCCCCGCGGGTCCTTTTCGCACTTGAGTGGCACGCCAAAGAGGATGACGCTTCTGAGACCCTTTTGCACTAGTGGTCCGATGAACCCCTCCAGTCGATCGACACCCCATCGGCATTGCCCTGGTAGCGATGGAATCTCGACGCGGGCTGTGGGATCGTCGGTAATGAATATGGGGTACATGAACATCGACTTGTCAAGTCCGCGGCGAGACTGCCATTGTCGAGAGAGCGGGTGATTGTAGCCACCTTGGAGGACAGATCTATGCGGATGAATCCGAGTCAGTTAGATCTCTGGTGCATGTAAGGGAATAACTACGTGCGAGATGTCGAGTGTCATAATTGACGAAGAAGAGTACCAGATGGGTACGGTACCGTATGTGTGATGATGATCAATTTATATCGTCTGCGGCTCGTCGGGCTCGTCCCTCTTTTCGGTTGTTGATCCGGAAAGCTCATTCAGGTTTCACTGAACAAATTGCTGTGGCAACCGAGTTGGATAGCACAACGGGAAAATACAGAAAACACTAAATACAACTATAGACAACTTTCCACCCTGGAGGCACAAGACAAGTATGATAGTTCGCTTGCAAACCGGCCACGACCCGCGCGGCTATTTTCAATATCCTCTCCGCAGCAGCTGATTCTCCTCTCGCAATTTCCGATTCTCTTCCCGCAGCTCCTGCAGATCACCCACGTACTCCTGCATCGCCCCGCGCATCTCCTTGCGCCACGCGCGGCCCATGCGCACCAGGTCGAGGTGCAGCCCGACCATCTCCGCACGCGTTTCCTGCCGAAAGTCGAGCATCGCGTCCGAGATGAGCGCGTGCAGCAAGCTCGATACCCCATTCACGCCCGGAGAACCCTCCGCGATGCTGTGCCGGAACGGGGACACGGCCCACGCCGCTTTGCGCGGCGTCATCTGCACCGAGAGCGTCCTCAGGCGCGGCAGGTCCTTGCTGTTTTCTTGTCCGGTCTGCTCGGGCTTGTCAAGGTCTTCGACATCATCCTCATCACTGCTGTCGGCAGGAAACTCGACGGGTCCCTTGTCGCGCCCCTTGTTCTTGCCCTCGTCCTTGCTTGCGATCCAGCGCTCGACTTCAGGCGTTGCAAGCCCAAGCATCGACAATCCTTTCTTCCGAGTCTTGTCCTGCTTGACCGGGAAGGGCGGAGTCGTGTCGCGCAGTGGGGTAGAAACCGTCGGTTCTGGTGACAGAATACGTGTGCTGGTGCTCAGTGTCGGCGGGGGCATCCTTGGCATTGGTGGCACTAGCGCATTCGCACGCGTCGTACCCATGCGCCGAATGCTGGCGTTTGCAGCTTGCCGTGTCTTATCTCGTGTGTCGCCACCGGATGCCGCTTTTGCTCGTGTGGTTGCCGTTGAGGTCCGCCTCGAAGACACGGAAGTAGTACGTGACAAGGCGGGAGCACGAGAGGCAGGTGACGGCGCGGGTGAGGTGGATGCCTTCGTCCGTTGGCGGGGAGCCAGGGTAGCAGGACTCAGGTTCGCCGGACTCTTCGGAGCGGATGTTGTCCGCGCCCGAGCATTGCTGCGGTAAGTTGTGGCGCTGCTCGTCTTCGCCTCCGATATATCCGTGTTGCGCGTCGATCCTGATAAAGTCCGCTGACGAACCGAACTTCCGGGAACCGAAAGTGTTGTAGAAGACGATTGCTTCGACCGAAGAGAAACGCGGGAAGAGGGCTTCTTGATAGGGGTTTCGAGAGATGGCGGCGGTGGAACAGGAGGTGTAGTACTCCTTTCTGCTGTGTGGCCTTTGTTTTCCTGGGTGGATCGTGCTGCATCTGCATCTGCGGCTGCTCGACGAGGGTTCAGTAACGACACACTCGAGTAAAATCTCGGCGCACCACGAGGTACATTCGCCGACTCGTTCGCAAAGATGCTTCGCACGGAGGACACGATCCCTCGGCTTCCGAGAGCAGTGGCTGAATTGACGCGCTTTCGAATTGGGGGACTATTACTCTTTGGTGGAGACCTGCTCTTCTGGGCGGGGCTGTCAGATGTCGATTTCCTCATTGGTGGGGGATGTAGGGCCTTGCTTGTAGATAGTCGAAATGGACTAAGGCTATCATGTAGGTTTAGCGGTTTGCTGTTGATGGATCCAGTAGTTTTAGCATTGGTGTCGATGGAGAGCTTGCTCTTTTTCTATGTGTGAGAAAGTATGAGATTGGTGCTCCCAGACGAGAAACAACGTACGTGCCGTTATTGCGAGGCCCTCGACTCTGCAACCCTGCTCACCAACGGCAATCACTTTTGGCGCTTCCGTAGAGCGGAGCGTTTGCAGGAGTAACTTGCCATCCTCGGTCCCAATATACAGCGATGCGCCATCAACGGAAAATAGCAGTGAGGTCACAGTGGCCTTGTATTTAAAAGAGCGGATGAGACTAGGAAGGTGATGAGTACGTTTTAACGCAGTAACGGCTAGGTTGAGATATATATACCTTAGTTCCTTATCAAGGTCCACAAGTGCAACGTATCCTCCGCTGCACGCGACCGCGATGAGCGTTTTGCTATACGGGCTACAAGCCATGGCCACGACATCTCCCGCCGTGCCATCACCGATAGAGGTAACACGGGAGGGACTAGATGCACGCGTAATGTCGTATATCACCAACTTGTGACCTATTCCCAAGAGCAGACGCACGCGTGAGTGAACGTGAAACGTGCACACCGCAACGCGCCCTGGGAGCCCATGCAACGTCGTCTGGGTGCCTAGCGCCAGGTTGTGCACGACGACGGCACTTGCAGAGGCTACTGTGAGCAAGGTGCTGTCGTGCGAGAGCGACAGTGTATGGATGGTATCCGGGTCGGGATGTGCGGGTAGAGTTTGTACGATCTTTGTTTGAGAGGAGGCCGAAGAGGAGTGTTCAATGAGGTGTACGTCGCCCCCCATGGAGAGGATAAGCGTCCCCTTGTCTTTGACGGCGAGGCTACCAATGTCGTCTCGAGGAATGTTGCTGCTGTCGGGCAACGGCCACAAGGATTTGATGAGTGTGCCAGAGGCATCGTATCGGGTGACCGAATCTGTTGTGGCGACATAGAGGGAGCCGTTGTCTGGGGACCAAACACTCGATACGTATGTGGAGAGTGGGGCATGCGAAGATGGAGGAAGAGTGGAAGGGCCCCTCCGAAGAGCGGAATGCTCTGTGATAGTGATATGCCCAGTTGTCAGTATGGCCAGCATCTCGCTAGTCTTGTCTTTTTCTCGGCTGCTGGTTAAGCAGAGTCGTCGTTTTGTTCGTCAAGACGCCGCTCGCCATTTCGTAAAGTTACTAAAATGTGTACAAAAATGGCAAAGTTGAATTACGCGCAGGTCACGTGAGGTTAAGGTACAAGTAATGTGGACACCATGATCAGAGTAGAGTCAGAGTCTCATTCTCGTTCTGCTGCCGTATTCATTTGTTGCCGTTTTCGCGACGATCCACTGAGAAATTGTAGTCTCTGTCAGTATGCGCATGCTTGGTGCAGGTGCGAGTTAAAACGCACCCTTCAGTGTCCAATCCCCGTTTCCGCCCGCTCTTCGCCTCGTCCAGGAATTTATCAACGCCGAACACGTCCGTCGTATCCTTCTCGAACTGCACAGGACCTTCCCGTACCTCCTGCTCCCGAGCACCTTCAAACCCTATCTGTGCCTGCCCCAGTCCAAACCGATCATTATCCAACGCGCGGCCAATGCCCTCCTCAGTACCGCCTCCAAATTGATCCTCATCCCCTTCCGTAATGTTGCCGCGAGCCTTGTAGATCGCTGCAGCGGCCGACGAACCATGAAAGAGGGGCTTGTCGTACAAACCATATGACTCCTCGTCCCCGAATGAGCCCGATAGTGATTCCTGGTTGAAAAGGCGCGAGTCGAGCATTGACTCCTTTGATAACGTCGGCTTTGCTAGTCCCAACGCAATCTTTTCTGAAATATCGCGGTTTTGTTGACGCGCAAGCATTTTGGCACGTTGTTCGGTGCCCATGTTGTTCATGCGCATCTCGCGCTCGCGTTCACGCCTCTTCTCGGCGCGCATCTCGTCGCGCACTTTCGCAGCTTCCTCTTCCTCCTTCTCCGACTCGTCGCCTGAAGAGCTTCCAGAGTCGCTCCCATATGCAGCAAGTGAAGATTTCATCGCAGCCTGAGTCTCGGCCGCGGGTCGGGAAGGTGCGATACCAGCACGCTCCTCCCGTGCACGTTGCGCCAACAGGCGCAGGTTCTCTTCTTTGGCAGCCTTCTCCTTTTGGGCAAGTTTTTGCTGCATCAGGGCACGTTGGCGGACCTCCTCTCGTGAGTGTCGGTCCGCGATATACAGTGCTTCTGAGAACTTGGCAAAGTTATCGTTGATGTGTACCTAGAAGGAACAGCTCAATAGGACGTAGAGTGGAAGTGCTGTTGTTTACGTACGTCTTGTAAACCGCGGCCGTCAGATGCCAATCGTTTGTCCAAAGGGATGGTGAAACCCTTGTTGTTTTTCCAATTAGATATTGACGGAGGAATCATCCATTCTTTCTGCTCCTGTGCAGTTGCTTTCCGTGGTGGGCTGCGAAGCACTGGTGGAGGTGGACTTGGAGGCCCACGAGGAATCTTTTTGTGTTTGAAGCGTGGAGGCTCGAGGGGGTCTTCAACGACTTCGGTCATTTTGATGATGCGCTGTTGAAGGGCGCCCCCAGATTGTTGACCGGGAGTGTATCGAATAAATGACGTCTTTCCCTGACTGTCGGGCACATTTTTGGGTTGCGCAGCTTTGATCTTTCCATTAGTGATCTTCTCAAGGGCAGCTCGGGTTCTCTCGGCCGTGGCTTGCACTTCCTCCTCAGAAGGTCGCTCCATAGAGCGGTCCTCGTCATCCAAGTCCTTCCTGTACGCTAAAGGGACAAGGTCCTTGAACTGAGATTGAACCAGCTTGCCATGCCGCTGCCCCTGGTGAGCGATGGCATCATAGCGAACGTTGCCTTCACTGTCCACTTGAAGAGCTAGTGTGTTGCCCGAAGAAGCCTATGAAACTATGAGGTGGTACGGGGGGCATGTACTTAGAGAGACACACCTTCTTTTTACCCATATCTAGTGGGTACTGGGCAATATGACATTCCGGGAAAGCACCACCGTCTCCTTGAAATGGTGAGGTGAGAAACGTCCAAACAAGGTCTAACCGACACGCACCGTAGTCCTCGTGAGCTATTGGTTTCCATCCGTTTCTCTGTCCATAAGGAGGCACGGCCTGGCGAGGAACAACGAGTGGAGGAGTTGACGTGGATGCGGAAGGTAGTAGTAAGGTTTCTTCCTCGTCTGGAACAGCAGGAGCATGGATGGGGGGAGGGAGCGCACTAATTCTCATACGTAAAGCGGATAGACAATAAAATATATAAAGCACTTACGCAGCAAGAGCACTAGCCAACATCTTGGTCGATGACCCTTGTGACTTTGAACAACAGTCGCAGTGCGATGTGCGAAGAACCGTCTGACTAATCTATTTGGTTGTTGTTTGTCACGAACGCAATAGCAGTCTGTAGCCATTGGTCCGTTAGTCTTAGTCTCCTTCTGACCTCCGACATAAAAAAAGATGCAGCAGTCTGATATGACAACATAAAGGATCGATGGTTCCTTGGCCGTCCATATTAACGCTTTTTTTGTCTTCCCCTTACGCGACCATCCTTAACGTCCAAAGCCACATGTCTGCTTACCCACCTGGAACGGTCTCCTCTTTCCCCGTTAACAGGACAACAACGTTCTTCTGCCGAGGGTCGACGACTCGGAAAGGCTACAGACTGCACAAATACCGTCCTTCAATCCCCCTGAGCGACACCCGGATAGACTTCCGTCCCGCACGTATCCACTCGAGGACTTACTATATCAGATGCACAATGACTTACGTCGTCTGCTCGGCCAGCACTATGCCAGTCAAGCAGCAGGAGAATAATTCATGTACGATACTCCCGACCGTTTTATTGGTACACTACGAAAGTACTGTATCCCCTTACCTTTCCGTGTCCATTATGAGCAAGATACCGGATCCATTGCCAATCAATGATTTTTTAAAAGGCTTTATCGTGCACCTTGGGGTACCCTCTGCATCACAAGCATTTTTAATATATTACATGTGCCATAAAACCTCCCATCCATAAGTAACCCCTTTATGGGGCAGGGTGAACTTGAAGTGACCACCTCCGAGTCGATGGGTCCAAAAGCCCGAAGTGCCCGGACAGCCACAGAAGCGTACTTTTTTTATTATCAACGTGTCTAGTTCGCGTTGACTGGGACAATTATTAGTACCTATGCGGTACTGTTTAGTCTTCATGCGTATTGATTGCACCTGCACCTGGAGGTCAGTGGAGGCTGGAGGCATCTAATCAGTCACTAAATATTACTAATCAAAAGACGGACACGGACACGTGCTGGTTGGGTACACACGCGTCTCAGTACTCTCTCAATTATACTTAGGTTAGGTCCATGCATCCGCCTACATTCGAGGCATTTTCCAGAAGACCATGTCCCTAGTGTCACCCAGTACCCAGTCTGTTCAGGCTTTTGTATTTGGCCTGGATAATGACACGGAATCTCACCAACATGCCATCGCCATCGACCTCGTTGACGACGCCATTGATCTAGAAGGTGGTGGTGATGAGATGCGTCAATCTATGTACGTTGAACTCCTCGATGGTACATAATTCGTTCTATCTCCTGCCGAGACTCGAGGCTCCATTGACGGACTAATCCAGAGATGTTGGTTATCATTCCCAAATCTGAAGCGCACCTTCTTCACCCGTCCGAAATCGACTGTATTAATCGATTGAGGTTACTTCCTTGTGCGTATCGAAAACACATATGATGGGCCATCCAATCATTTCCCAACCCCCTTCGTGCATGTAGACCCAGCTAAGTACCTTCTCACCCGCCTCTGTCTCCGCAAACCCGGAAAATGGCATCGTCTCAGCCTGCTCCGGTACCAGCACGAACTGGGTGAGAATATCATGGCGATACTTGAAATGCTCTGCGTCTCTTCAAAGCCGAATACCACTGAGCACCACGCAATCAAACAAGAAGAACAGGAGATCATCGACCTCACTCTCCATGAGATGGATCTGCAAGACGCGATGAAGCCCCTACCAGCTCCTCTCCTGGAACAGCCAAAGGCTGAAGCGGGCCCATCTTCTATTAAGATTGAGGATATTTCCGAGCAATCCTGCGGAGACCTCTCCTTTTTTGCACAGGACCACACGTATGCCGGATTACCTGAGCTTCTGAACTGTTTGAGCTTGGAAGAGCTCAGGCAGTTGGCGAAAGATATGAAGATCAGAAAGCCTTGCGCGAATGTAAGCAGCCTCCCCATTCTAGTGCCAATGTTTGTCATCAACATAGATATTTGTACAGCGAGCAGTGCTCGAGGGCGCGCTGATCAAATGTGCATCCTCGCAATCCATTTTACCGTTCTACTCTGTTCAAACGAGAGCAAAGGCGGAAAATCAGCTCGTAGCACGTGCACGATTGCCCCTCACTAGGAAGTCACAATGGGACCGTCTGTGTCAAATGGCGATGAAGATTCTCGGTATATTTCTCCTCGTTTTCTTATTTTACCCTTATTTGGACTGAACCTTCTCATAGGAGCCTGTGTTCGCGTTAATGATCATGTGTTTGCCCTTCTGCGTAGGCTGAACTTGATTTATCTTCGCTGGTATGCCCCTTTCACCTCCTTTCTAGACTCCAGTAACATAGAAATGTTTTAGTACGCAGTATGCATCGGATATTCTGACCCCTTCTATTCTCTCCCGCGCACAAAGGCGTACTTTTCAGCCATATGTTTACAAACGAAGCCCCGATATCTGGCCTACACGCAATGCGCTTCTCGCGTACGAGTGGGCCCTCGAGCTAGAAGCACAGGTGGACATGCTTCTGAACAACACGCCCACTCTAGCCAGGGCGCGCTCACGCTCACGGTCTGTCGATGCCAAAGCTGGTGTTGCGAAGGAGATAGCCTTGGGGGAGGGTGACGTCGTTAAAGAGAGTCAGCGCGTCCACGATGCACGGGAAGTGCTGGGTATATTTGAGGTCGCGTATGCTGAATGGAAGGCGCTCGGAGAGAAGAACTGCGATCCGAGGCCCCACGGACTCGAGAGATTCGATCGAGGTATGTCGTTATGCGCAGTCATTCACACCTTACCTTACGACGTGGGTGTGTGGGACACCTCGACAGGCCATGTCCTCACACGCATCGTGCAGAAAGGCGCCGATGCTTTCGGTACTCTAAAACAGTACGATCGCGAACTCGACGTGCTCGAAGCTCTTCTCAACCAACGCCGTTGGAGGCGTGGGAGGCGCGGGAAATGGTACGACAGGCGGGCCCTGATACTTACAAGGTATTGTGACAAGAGTCCCGAAACCCTGAGGCGCGCCGTGCGTGGCCTACTCGACTCTCTGAATGACCGGGATACGCATCTTGGTGAGTGGCCCCAACGCCTTATGAATCGAAGCCAATCATCACGCACGTAGTCTACCGCTCTAGTCTGTCTCGCAGACTTACGGCGCTGGAGAAAAGGCTGGGTATCAGCCCAGAGGAACGACACGAAGTCGATCCACTCACCAATCCAGAAAAAATGCATATTACAGGCGTTCGGCTACGGAACGCTCCCACCACCCAAGATCAGAAAACTACGACTCAAGGGCTGTCACTCAACGCGCCGGTGAAAGAGACGCAAGGTGTATTGCCATTTCCCGTAGTCAAACCGGCTCTCAGGGTAAAGCAGGTCGCTACCCCTCCCATCGGCGCACTCGGGGTACGAATGTCCCTTCAGGACTGTCCTGTTCGATCATAACATACGTTCTCCCGCAGGTCAAAGACGTCCAGAAGGGCAAATCAACCTGGAAAGGACAAAGCGAGGAGGTCGTCAACGTCGAAACGTACGCGTTACAACACTACGAGCGCCTTGGTTACAGAGGCTACCATTGTGAAGGCCGGATCGTCACCAGCCTCTTCGGTCTGCTATTTTGGGACATCATCTTTGCTCCTATCCCAGGGGCATTCGAGACACCCTATCAGACCGCCCCACTGGACATGTTTGAGGACACATTCTATCACGCGCGGGAGGGTCTCATTGAAACTCGCCTGGACGAAATTTGCGAAGGTAAAGCACGGGAGATCATAGAAATCGTAGACGACAATCACCGAGAGCGTGGGACGTGGTGTCTGGGCGTGCGCTGGGACCTGTTCCCCAGGGAGGATCTCCTAGAAATAGCAGAGGTACGGGCGGATTCTGAGCGCTGGTCTAGGGTAATGACGTCCATGCAGTGTTTTACAGGGGAGGCTCTAGCTTGTTTATGTCGAGTTCTCTGCGAAGATTATGCCCAGCGCGGGTCGGGGATCCCGGATCTCTTTCTCTGGAACTATGCAGAAAAACATTGCAAGTTTGTTGAGGTCAAGGGCCCTGGGGACAAGCTGCAGGAGAATCAGAAAGTACGAACCTCTTCTTTGATATCGGGCTCAACGCACAGTATTAAGGGCAGCCATCAGCTTTGGATTGATGTCATGCAGCGCGCAGAAGTCAATGTCGAAGTGTGTCATGTTGAAGAGCTAGACAAGTCGAATGACAAGCGGCAGACGAAGGGCAAGGGACGATCGAAAGGCAAACGGAAAAAACCGAAACCTGCGGAGTCCGACTGGGAGACCGAGGCCCTGGTATCTGGATGGGAAGACGAGGATCAATTGAACGAGTCGCAGTATCTTCCCATGGACGACACAGGCCTCACCCTAGTGAGGAAGCGATCCGCGGAGAGTTTCACTGGTGCTCAGCTGGGAGGCAGACCTGTTGTGAAACGGCCACGTACTAGCCTGTACGAAGCGGACTGAACGATACGTGTCCGACTTGGCCGTTCGACGGTCAGGCTAGGCCGTATATGCATGCCCCGTAGGTCACTGTTAGTAACCGCTGTCGACGTTGTCACCACTCCAGAAGACAGACATTCCAGGATGTGATGTACTACTGTATCACGACACCGTACAGCTACCACCTCATCTATTCTTATCTGAAACCGACGACGAAATATAATCCTCACGCCATAGAACTCCCGTTCAAATCTTTACCCGAAATCCTACCGACGAGCGCACAACACATACACTTCACAAGTTCCCTAGCTGCCGAGCCTGGGCATGCGTGTCATGGCTCCCACAGGTCTGATGGTCTGATGGGTGTCATATTGTATTTATATCCTTGAATCCACACTACCATTCCTGATACACGTGTGATGGTGAAAGTTGCCAAGGTCTCCCAGCGTTGAGGGCTTATCTTCACCTGTAGGTGCAATCCGGTTTATTAATATCGCATTTCCGTCCTATGCTGGCGGTGAGAGAAACCAGTTGTCTGGAGACACAGCCCCGAACCACCTACAACAACACGTGAACGCATCAACTTTTTCCGCTTGGCATGATGCGATCGTCAACAGCGCTTAAAACCTTGAGGCACATAATTATCATTCTTGCCCGATCAATGATCAATCCACACTTTGCATCACATTCTTAACACGGAGGTTATTGTGATCCATCGTTTGTAATCCGGTGGACCAGCTGACATGGTTTTGATGGACAATACCTAACAAATGTATCTGGACTATGCTCCATTACTCTGCGAACTGAGAGGCGATGTTTGAGAGTTTGTGTATCGATGCTGCGAGTAGCTATTTTTATTCTCTCAGGCCCACAATTGCGTTAATGTGTTCGGGTACTGTGCTTGTTCCGGGAGCAATTTCCGTAAAGGGAAATCAAGTGCCACCACGGCTTTTCTTTGTGTTGAGGAGCAGGGGTGTGTTGTTGCTATCGAGAGCGTTGCCGCCCCACGACCGTCGCAAGGCGCCAGACCCAAAATGCTGCTTGTTCATTATGAAGGCCTTCACATTCCCCCCAATCCTTGTTCACGGGACTTGAAAGTGGATCGAGCAGACCGGCTGCGCATTGCGGTTCAACTCTCTCCCCCTTAACCCTCGGGCCCTCTGGCCCTCCTCTCCTTTCCTCATGTCTCCCTTCCAGCCTGCTGTGCGGGCCTATCCAGAGAAGCGGCATCCCGACCTGGATGTTGACATCCGGGACCACTTGGTTGCCCCCTTGCCCGGCGCGGGACGCCCCTACAATGCGTTCGATGACGATGACCAGGATGGTCCCACTCTCCTGACCACTGTCATCCCAGTGCGGCCGACGACTTTCATCTTTGACGCACCAGCCTCGGACATAGGGGACACGCCCACTCCAACCACCGTTGTGCAGGACTCAACGTCAATTGTAATAGTTGTAACATCAGAAGGGCCGTCCCTCCCGGCTTCTGTACTTAACTCCACTCTTCCCGCGGTCACAAACACCTCGGACATCATTCCTTCTTCATCAACATCACTATCACCACCACCACCATCATCCCCTCCTGTCCTTACCACCACCGATACTGCTTCACGCCCCACGACGACGAGCCCAGCTAATCAAAGCCCTGTTTTTGGGAGCACCAGCGTACCTCCATCGCCAATGACGCCACCCCCGGACTCGGTTCTGACCAGCTCAGGAAGTGGGACGAAGAAATCGCAGGGTCTCTCCGGGGGGGCCATTGCGGCCATCGTCATAGTCCTCCTACTTGCGTTGTGTGCAGCAGCATTCTTTGTTTTTAGGAATCGCCGGATCCAGAAACGCATGGCACGACGCGTGACTTGGACCGCTACCCTATCACAAAGTCCTAATTTCGACTCATTGGAGAAGGGCCCAAACCACGTTCATCCGACATCCCCTCATGAACCGACTGTGACGATTGAACAATCACCGACGGGCCAAGGAAGCGCAGAGGGGGAAGCCCAAGCACCCGTTCGAAACATCGCGCGCAAACCACCTCTCCCGTATAGTCCGGCGCCTCTCACACTGCCTCTTCAGTCATACAATAATCCCCCCCATGTCGCTGTACCGTATGTGCCCCCAGCAACCGCATCTACACAAGGCTCCGCCTGGGTGCATGACGTGCCGGTGCTCGTTCGGGTGACATTCGTTCCTCAGCTCCCTGACGAACTGGCGATTACACCCGGGGAGACGTTGTACATTCAAACGGAGTACGATGATGGATGGGCGTTATGTGCTAATACTCGTGGGAAACAGGGCATGGTACCACTGGAGTGCCTTGAAGGAGAAGGGGGCCAGTTGACAGCACCTTCACACGTGGGGAGCTGGCGCACGTCTCGACGGGCGAGCTCACTCCGTTCGGTTGCAACATGGTCATAGGTGAGGTGTTGCGATGGCGTTGTCAGGAGAGGGTGTGGCTGTTGCCTGTTTTGTTGAATTTGCACTGTAGGCGTGGGAATCTGGTTGGCTTAATGGAGTAAGGGGCGTGCCAAATTTGTTCTGAGCGACTTGGACCACACGGCCTCTTTATTAGAGAACCAGAACCTTACAATATCCCTTTATTACCGTACATTACGCCTAGTTCAACGGACCATTTTATGGAATTAATGCAGTCAAAATCGGTTCAGGAACGTGAAGGTACGCGCTTCCCATCCTAGGGAAATCACAGGCCGCGCTGAGAATCTTTCACGTCACCACCTTTTTTGTAAAGATCTCGTCTGTGCCCTCTTGGCTTCCCTTCCAAGGTCAAGCCTCGTTAATATCAGGCAGAAGATCGACCCTCTCCTTCAGCTAGATGTCGTCGGTGTTCGTCATTCCTCCCAAATCCCTCAATTCCCCCCCTCTAACACACTCTCCAACAACAGCTTCTCCCCACAGAGGTCGCCTTGCACATCTTTTCCTATCTCCCATCAAAGACACTCTTAAATTGCGGCTTGGTCAGTCGACGCTGGCGCACTCTTGCAGATGATTACACGCTTTGGAAACGATTATGCATGATTAAAGGGTGGCATTGGAAGAATGCCCCTTCACGACCACATCTCCAATCCCCAAACGCCCAACCCTCGCAGCACGACACAGATGACGAAGGGATGGGCGACGAAGAATTAGAAATGACCCCCGAAATGTATTCCCATACCATGGACGACTCTGGTTTCGTATCTTCTCTTTCTGACGACCCTTGGGAAGAATCGTCCTTCGCGGTTCAGCGTGGCTTCACGGCCCACTTCCCCTCATCGACTACTCCGCCCCCCAACACGAACTTATACGCTCAGAGTGGCAGCCACCAGCTGACCACGCGCCTCCCTTCTCCCGCTGGCCCCTCAGCGCAGTCCTTTCAGCATCAACCTCTAAATTACAAGCTTCTTCATCTCACTCGTACTCGTTTGCAACATCGCTTCCTCTCGGGCTCCTATCGTCTCTTGACGCTGCAATCGCGGGGGACACCCGGTTCCCATACCAACACAATATATTGCCTCCAACTCTACACATACCCTGGGACCGGTAACCAGGTCCTGTTCACGGGTTCCAAGGACCGAACCATCAAAGAATGGGACCTTGCCACTGGTGCCGTCCTCCACACAATCGAAGGTATCCATGAAGGTAGCGTTCTGAGCATTTGCGTCTACGGTGACTATCTTGCCAGCGCAGGGAGCGATAGTAACGTCGTAGTGTGGGATCTTGTGCAAGACAAGGTGGTGAAGGTCATTGACGATCACGAGGACAGCGTGTTGTGTGTTCGTTTCGATGACGTACGCTTGGTATCATGTTCAAAAGGTGAATCGCTTTATGGAATTGCTGCTGCCATGACTGAAGTCCCACTCCCAAGACCGTACCATCCGAACCTACCTCTTCCCGGATCTTGACACACAACATATTATGACTGGTCATCGTGCCGCGGTTAACGCACTTTCCATCTCGCCCACGCATATTGTCTCTGCATCAGGTGACCGCTCTTTGAGACTTTGGGATGCCAATACAGGAGCGCTTTTACGCACTTTCGAGAACCATCACAGCAGGGGGTATGTCACTTAATCCTTTTCCCATCCGATACCCGATATAGCGTCTACCTGTCTGACACGCACCTCTCGGCAGTATTGCGTCCATCGATCTGGATTTCCCCATCGTACTTTCGGGCTCCTCTGACAAACATATCAGGCTCTTCAACCTCGAGTCCACTCTGGGATGGTCCACGTCGTCCGAATTCGACGCACAGGCGGCAGTCCCATTACCTCCAACTCCACTTCTGGTCGAAGATTCCAGCGATGAGAATACCCCACTTGCGGTCTGTCAGAATTGTGGAGTCAATGTCGGCGTTGTTGATCCTACGCCGAATAGGGCAACATCGAACGAGAGGCCGCACAGGTCGCGTCAGCAGTGTGCACACGGAGACCTAGTTCGCAATGTCGCTTTAGGCCCAGACTTTGTGGTCAGTGGTAGTTATGATTTTGGTGTCAAGGTGTGGGATCGAAAGTCAGGACGTCTTGTTACTGATCTCGTGGGAGGGCACATTGGCCGCATATTTTCTGTGGGCTTTGATTGTACGAAAGTGGGTGGTGTCAACCTTTTTCTCGCTATACTGTGTCTAATTGACAATAAAGGTCGTGTCTTGCGGAGAGGACCAGGTAAGTAGATGTGCGACACTTCGACCTTCCCGATATTCACGGGCCCTTTTTTCTGGACTTAGCGGATCTGTATCTGGGACTTTGGGTATGGCATGGATACTTCCTTTGTAACGTTGTAACTCCGTGACAGGCAGCGGCGCCTCAGCATACGCAGCTCACCGCCCGATCTGTGCAGCTTCCCTGAAAGATAGTATACCCTACGCTCAATCATAAACATTCTACCCTACTGCCCGATATACTCTGTGGTACCATGAAATCGTGCAAGCCATGTATTCTTGGTGACGCCGTCTCATCCTTCCACGTTTGTTCTCACCTCGTTCCCTTGAGGGGTCGTGTTTCTCAAAGGCCGTAGGAGCTCACGGCACTCACCATTGCTTGGGCCTCCGGCTCGGCGTCACATGTCTGTCGATTCTCGTGGAACCTGCCACACATGCGTCTCCGTCAGATTCTACCGTCGGCTTTCTCCGAACTGGTAGGGCGTGAGTGACATCCCACTTATCTCGTCTCCCAGTCGTCTACGTCTACACTTGAGCGCCGAGACAGGAGGTCGACGGCCTGTTGATTCAGGCCCTCGGTCGCTATTCTCAATCATGCTAACCTCGTAGAGACCCCCGGTCTCCGCGGAACGCCACCACTTCCACTGGTTATCTCCAGAAATAAATTGAGAAGACAGCCAGTATTACCGTCGTTCGTTGCCACACACTGAAGTGCCACGTTCTCCTTCTTCGGCATCGGGGGGAGTACACCTCTAAGAGTGGAATGTGGTCGGCTTGACTAGGGAATATTCGAATACGTACCCATCAATCGCCATGCAACTGGATGAACTGGTTCCAATTCCGGAAAGCCGGCCCGGCCACTCAACAAAACACATCTTCTGTTCCTACTACCTTGCCCTTTTGCCCCTGCGGGACGATCGGACTTCCCTCGTCCCCGTTGACTGAAGGTTTATCTTTCGAACTACCTTCCACCCCAATTACAGCGTCCCCTTACCCCCTATGAGTGGTGCACTAAAATTTGCAGTTTTCCACGAATATCCCGGTCTTCAATGTTCGAGAGACCCATAATAACCACTTCCCCTGAACGCGGGGAACGCGCGCTCCCACTGTGCACGACTTTTTTTATGTGACCTGCGACTTATTCATTGACCACAGATTTCCGGAGCCACGGCATGGTCCGTATCTGGATGGACTCCCAACGTGTATTTCCCCGTACTGTTTCATAACCTGGCATCACACGATGCCCTTTCTTTTCATTCAGGAGGATCCATGCGCCCCGTCTTACATTGTAATAGCAGCCTTGAATGCCGGCTGATGTGGCGCTGTGAACGAAGATGCAAGAAAGGCAACGGCGAGAAAACCAGGGTCATTTTCGTAGGTTCTAGTTCTGTCCGTTGTGCCATCTAACTGTCAGCCGCTTCGCTGGATCCAGAAAACTCCACCAACATCGGTTTCACAGGTTGACGTGCTTGACGCTCACCACGATTCGTTCAATATCTTCATGTGACTTTCTGGAGACGAGGCCATCGACACGAAACATTTTCTTCCCAGAAACCTGCACATTCTCTATGTTCGCACGCGACATGTTCACTGACTCTAGACCGCTCCCAAGGAACAGGATAAAAAGCGCATCAATGTCCTGCAGCCTCGATATCCTACGCAGCTCTGCAAGAGCCCTGGTCTACGATATTCCGTGCTCACTCGACTCGCTTTCAAGTAGTTGTTCCATCACCTGCACTTACGATAGCATGTCTTCACTCAACAGTTCTCCGACTTTGTCGCCCTCGTCGACTCCTCCCGACTCGCCCCTCAGCTTCATCCGTTCTCTATCGCCAACTCCGACAGTCCTCGAGCCCAACTTCTTCGTCCTCCCGGACCTCGTCTCCCACTGTCCCTTCTCGCTCACGTTCCACGATGACGGCGATGCTGTCGCAGCGGACTCCCTCAACTGGATACTTTCCGATTCTCCTCACTTTACCCAGGACAAGGTGGCCGCGATGCGCGGCTTGCAAGCTGGCGAACTCACAGCGTACTGCTATAATAACTGCACATCGGGCCGCCTCCGCGTCGTGAGCGACTTTATGAATTATCTCTTCCACCTGGACGATATCTCCGACGGTTATTTGGCTCGGGACGCAGAGGGCCTTGCCGACTTGGTCATGAACGCGTTTGAGTGGCCGGATGATTTCCGCCCACCTCGTGGTCAACCAAGCAGCGTCCAGGAGAACAGCGCAGCAAAACTCGCGCGAGAGTAAGTGCCCGTCTTGCGCAACGCATTTCGTTCACCGAGGGCTCATTTGTGTTGGCGCCCTTTTTTCTGCCTTCAGGTTTTGGTCCCGTTGCATTCGTGACTGTGCCCCGGCGGTCCAACAACGGTTCAAATCACACATGCAGATGTTCTTCCAAGCCGTGCACCAGCAAGCGTTCTACCGCGCAGATGGAATCGTCCCGGACCTCGAAACCTATATCGAGATGAGGCGCGACACGTCCGGTTGCAAACCCGTGTTCGACCTCGTCGAGTACTCTCTCGACCTGGAACTGCCCGACGACGTTATCGAACATCCCGTTATCGTGGCCCTCAATCAGGGCGCCAACGACCTCGTGACGTGGTCTAACGTGAGCGCCACCTCACTACCACTTCCCCCACCCAAATCCATGTGCTAACGAACAGGACGTTCAGGACCTATTCTCTTACAATGTCGAGCAATCCCGTGGCGACACGCATAACATGATTTGCGTCTTCATGATACATGATGGGCTCAGCCTTCAGCAAGCCGTAGACCGCGTCGGCGAGATGTGCAAGCAGACCATTGATGCGTTCATCGAGAACCAGACGCGAGTCCCTTCTTGGGGAGACGGTGTCGACAGGGACGTCGGGTTATATGTGAACGGCCTTCAGGAATGGATCGTCGGTTCGTTACACTGGAGCTTCATGACGACGAGGTATTTTGGCGATAACGGTGGATCGATTAAGGCAACTAGGATTGTCGACCTCCTCTCCCGAGAGAAAGCTTGAGCCGGAGATCATCCAGATTACTGTTATGCAGCTGGAGGCGCCATTGTTGTAGGATACCCACCACCGTGATATCACTCTTTTTATTATTTTTCGTGGACCTCATCACCAAATGGAACTCGTGTGAATCGTGAGAAGTCTCTTTCCAGAACCCGTGGTCCCGTACTATCCGCCCCCCATATTGGCCCTTCTTTACGCCAGCGCAACTTGAAAGTCACCATCGTAACATGCTCACCACGTCAAGGAATGGTGGCACTTCGAACAATCGCTCTCGGTGGGTGTTGGGCCTGGCACATTCCTTACATGTTCCTCTGGACCTGCCCGGTGAACCCACGATAAACTTTCAAAAAAAAGTCACATCAGAGAACAAAACTCCTCGGAGTCTACTCTGCACCCTGGACGCCTCCTATGTCCCACAGACCTCATGCCAGTGCCACAACGATAGACGCTGTTTGTCTACATCCTTGTTTTTCCCACAGTTGCATTC
>Ga0307512_10001474_pt1 | contig 33212 bp, 29 predicted proteins | sample 14_EM_MG_FD_200267 | JGI IMG/M metagenome (GOLD analysis project Ga0307512, IMG submission 200267) | Populus trichocarpa ectomycorrhiza microbial communities from riparian zone in the Pacific Northwest, United States - 14_EM | ecosystem: Host-associated > Plants > Roots > Unclassified | place... | reverse complement strand
GACTTCATACTCTTTAGAATATTCTGGTATTCCATTCCGCTACGTCAGGAGCGTTGAGGAGCACCTGAAAGTACTCTCAGAGCATCTGAGAGGCACATCGTTTTGCATTCAGCCTGTTCGGGAGCTTCTGGGAGCTTCTGGAAGGATCGGTGTGGTTGTTCAGAACAGCTGAGTCATTGAGTTATGACTTCCGAACCATTTTACATTTTGCTGATGTTGATCACTGCCTCCAAGTGCTTCTCCACATCGTCCCAATCATGGCCTGCAAGTACACGTCTGAACATGCTCAATCCCTGGCTCGAAGTACATCTCCAAGTTGAGATGATCACTGAGTCATTAAATGGCAAATCTAGATGGCTGAGAGCCAATTATCAACACATTGCCTCACCTCTCATGTCATCCGAAGGGAATTGGTGTGAATGAGTGGCTCTGACTCAACAAGCGTAGGGAGTGGGTGAAAGGATATGACAGGGTACTTGGCTGTGAGAAACACTGCAAATTGTGTGGAACTTTACAATTGAAGCAAAAGTACATGGCGCCAAGAGCTGGGAAAGATAGATTGTGTATGTCAGATAATGAGATGATGTCCATCTACCCTGGGGTTGCAGAAATCTATACTCCTTGTTCCTGAGTCGAACTGCGTTATCGCTTCATCTCACAATGCACCCCCACTGGCTTCCTCCTGCCAACCCTGTTGGTGGTCGTGGTGGTGAGGTATGGAGTATTCTGCCATGATGGCCTTCAAGTGCATCTCTTTGCTCTCGCAATGGGTGTTGCCAGGGGTTCCTTCAATTACATCAGAATACCGTCTGCAGCCAAATTGACCGTATGTATATACAGAGAGAGACTGTGATATATAGTACATATCATATTATGATGAAGCGAATCTGGTGACTGTAACAAAGATAAATATAATAGGTGAAATGCCTTGTGGTTATGGAATCCTATGAACGACTGCTGTGAAAATACGGCATGAATGCTCCCACAGAGCCACCCAGAAGTCTCAGTTGCTCTCGACGTCTCCCACAGACCTGCAATGAGGTCTCAGCTGCTCCAAAATTTTACTATCCAAGAAATCGTATCTTGTAGCATTCTGAATGCACCTCCATACCTACAGCTGGTTTTAGTATCACCAGAGAATGCTCTATCAGTGTCTGCGAGCACTTTACTTAGCTGCAGTAGAGGCTGGGAGACTGAGGAGGTACTTAGGAGTGCTGGTGAGGTCAACCCAAGTATCTGGGAGGTTTGCTTGTGGCTTCTTGAATTAATTACATTTCGGTGATAACAAGAGTCCCAGAAGCCTTTACTACATAATCGTTGCATTAGCAATAACTATATACACAGTACTAATACTGAATACCATACTCACTATTATTACATAAAACAATGTTTGCCTCCACCAAGATGTTTATGAACAATGACAGTTTTATTTCCAGGTGTATTGATTAACATTACCCTATGTTAGTGTTAGCAATGGTTCCGGACCGCCGCTTCAGGTACAGGTCTGGCTCGGTACAGAACCGTCGCCAAACACGGAGTCCGGGCCATCAAACAATCCCAACTGACAATTTGGGTACAGTTCAATGGACATCTCTGAGCATGTCAGAATAGGGCAGGTAGTCAGCGGGTTGTCCAGCTGGTCCGTCTGTAGACTTATATAATGCTCTTGCTTTTGCTGTTTGATAATTGTATTTGATCAAAATCAGTTAATTAACATCCACAAATACTCTTTTGATCACTTTGCAGGTTGCTACATTGGCTTTTTTGGAATCAATGCTTTGCCTTTTGTGTTTTGTATTTAGGAGTACTAAGGCAGTCAATAGTTCAATTATGATCTCATATATCTGCACGATGCCTTGATTACCCAATGTACAAGACCAAAAATTATTCAGGCTCCGTTGACACTCATTTTCAGGATGGGGCAGACAGTGTGCCATTGTTGCTTTTGATGCTAAAGGCGGCAAATACCTCATTTATAGAAACCTGCAACCAGTCGCCACTTAGATAACCTGAGATGCAAAGCCAACAATCGTTGATGCTCAGTTGATGCTCATTTTCAGAATGGGGCAATGACCATGTTGCTGTCTGTTTCGCCTATAAATGTAGCCAATACATCCATTATGCCTAATCACTATCAGATCACTTTGTAATTACCTGACTTTGAAGACTAAAGATTGATGACGCTCTGTTGACACTCATTATCACGATGGGGTAACAAAACATGGCACACTCTGTTTTGCCTGAAAAGGTTGGGAATACTGCGTATATGAATTACTATCACAAATCAACACTTAGATAACCCAGGATGCACAGCCAAAAATCATTGACACATGGTTGATGCTCATTTTCAGAATGGGGCAGGGACCGTGTCGTGTTCTTTGTCACCTATCAAGGCGGCCAGTACATACATTATGTTTAACCACCACCAGGTCACTTTGTAATTACCCCACTTAGAAGACCAAAAATCGTTGGCTCTACGTTGACGCTCATTGTCATGATGAGGTAACGAACATTGCACGCATTATTTTGCCTGAAACAGCCGCCAATACAGGGTATATCAAATACTATCACAAATCAACATTTAGATAACCCAAGATGCAAAGCTAACAATCATTGATGCTCAGTTGACATTCATTTTTCGAATGGGGCAGTGACTGTCTCGTTTGCTGTTGTGCTTATAAAGGTGGCCAATACAATGGTCATGCTACACAGCAATTGAATCACTTTACAATTTCCTTGTTTAAAAAACAAAAAATCATTGACACTCCATTGACTCTCACTTACAAGATGAGGTTGGGAGCTTGTCACTATAATTTTTGCCTATGAAGGCGGCTAATACTTCAATTATGTATAACCATGACCAAGGCAAGTTTAAAGTTCCAGACATACATGACCTGAAATCGATGATGCTCCGTTGACGCTCAGTTTGCCACGGGTGTATCCACAATATTCAATCATTTGTTTGGTGTAGTCTATGATGCACATTATTCTGGCAGCATTTCTAGCATTTTCATTTACTTTCTCCATGATCACAACATTGTTCTTTAATAATACACATAGATCTATCCTTTAAAATATACTTTACAGTGTCCCCTAATTGTAGATAATAATACACTTAAAAATCCTGTTCCTTTGGATCAGTGCTCATCATCACTTGCAGGTACGCTCAATAGGCTGTTCTGGTCTTCAAAAGCGATCTTTGCTGCATTACCACACAGCAGATTGCGTACTAACCGGTGGGTGTTCTTTTATCTGTCAGCATATCTGCATCGGAATCTGTATTTTGCTGGCTAGTGTTAGCAACTGGTCCGGGTAACCCTCCAGCTGTCTGGGTTTGGACCGGAAAAACCGTTCGGTTCGGTACCAGAACCGTCCAAACACCTGACGTGCTGCATCTTGGCGGTCCAAACCTGATCCTGTACCCGTCAACTAGTGGGTTTCGCCGGGTTTGGCTAGACCGGTAGGTCCAATCTCTGGTTTTGCCTTCCGGGTTGTTCTATTTATGGTCACATTCACATGTCCTACTGTTATTTGTAAAATGTTAACGATGGTACGTTGATGTTGTTTGTTGATGAACAGACTGTCTTTGTGATCAAAATAAGTAGACAAATGCTACCCGCCCCATCCTGGAAATGTGCGTCAATGTAGTGTCAACAATGGTAGGTCTTGCATCCTGGGTAATCAGAACGCGTATTGGTTGCAGCTAGTCATAACTGAGGTATTGGCCTTCTTTATAGGCAAAAGCAGAGGCGACACACTCCCAGCCCGATCGTACAAATGAGCGTCAAATGACCATCAACAAATCAACGTCTTGCAACTTGGGTAATATAAGTGGCGCATGATTGCAAACCTCTATTAAGGAGGAATTGGCAGCCTCTCTAGGCAGATAAGCATACGACATTCCCATGACAGCCTCCTGGACAGTAACAACAAATTTCAGTTAGAATGATGCAATGAAGAGTTCATGACAGTTTTAGCCTGGAAAGACAGTCAGCACATCGTACATACACAATGACGGATGCATCGCACCTTGATTACCAATGACGAATGGTCAACAATCCTTGACTCTGCATAGATACCTATTGTCATGAAGGGGTACGGAGCGTGTCGTTATTTTCTTTTCCTATAAATCAGGCCAATACTTTGATTTTTTATAGGATCAACCATATTGCTTTTGACTTACCCGACCTACAAGACCAAAAATTGTTGACGCTCCATTGAAACTCAATTTCAGAATGGGGCAGGGAGTGTGAGGCTCGCTCTTTTGCCGATGAAGCCAGTCAATACCGCAGTTATGAATGGTCTCAGCCGATCGCCAAGCAGATTACCACGGATGCAAGACCAAATATCATTGACACTATGTTCACGCTCATTTTGCCCTGGGTCTATCCACAATATATTATCATGTATTTTGGCGTAATATATCATTGATCGTGTTTTGGCAGCCTTTGTACAGTCTTCATATACTTTCTCCTTCATCAAAACATTGTTCTTTAATGATACATATAAATATATCCTTTAAAATATACTTTAAAGTGGCCACTAATTGTAGCTAATAATAGACTCAAAAATCTCGTTTCATTCGATCAATGCTGATTTTCACTGACAGGTTCGCTCAATTGGCTGTGGTCATCTGCAAAATGGATGTCAGCTGCATTACCACCCAGCAGATAGTGTACTGACCAGTGGATGTTTCTTCATCAGTCGGCAAATCTGTATCAAAATCTTCATCACACTTGCAATCCTTGGCATATGCATCAAGATTGAAACATTGAGCACTGGGAAGTGGAGTATGTATATACACATATCCGGGTGGCACACCTTCGATTTCGGATAGATGAGCTGGCTCATTGTTACTGGGTGGAACAAGTGGGGTTTTGGGTGGATATGGCGTTGGTTCTGGGGTCAGCTGTCTGAGTCGCTCTGGGGGAGGTGCACCCGTGCCTTTGCGTCTCCAGCGTGTCTGGGGATTCTGTCCTATGCCATTTGGGCATGGAAGGCAGCCGTCAGTCTGATTTTCCCGAAGCATAGCTGGGTGTCTTTCCATCGCAGCCCTTACAATGTTATGCCCAGGAAACTTCACTCCCCGGTTCGTCCCTACTTGGACATCGGCCCGAGGTGTCTTGATTATGAGTTGTGTTTCCTCTATCGTGGCGTGCCAAACCCCCCCTTTGGCCATTTTAGCCATATTCAACGCCAGGTGCATGTCAGACTGTTCTAGCTGTTCCCGACCTACATGCCTTGCCATAGTTGCAGACATGGTGAAAACCAACGAGAAATTGGTAGCTGCATCTACATATTAGATTCGGCCATTGGCTCAACCATGTATGCTTGCATAGCATCCGCGGACGCAGTTTTACCCGGTTTGGTCTACTCTCAAGGATTCTTATGACTAGATTCGTCTGGGAAAACCCCAGAGCTGACCACACCATGATGTTCGATTTCTGGGAATGTCCAGACAAATTCCTGGGTCGACCAAGCAGGTTTCCCGTTACGGACGGCTATATAGTGGTCACATAGTTCTGTAGGTATTCCAACTGTATGTTATATGATTAATTCACGGCTGTGTACCTCGATATGACGACACTTACATCCGATTGCATGCTGCCTCTTCTACTTGCTGCTTCCGGTTTTACAGACATTTGTTAACTGTGCGTCCAGGGTAATGATTTTGGTGGCTGCATTTGCAGCATTGCGGTGACCTAAATGGTGTCTGCGTTGTAGTTGGGTCTCTGTGGGTGGCATATTGGAAGAAGCGCCCGTTGTTCTGCTCGATTCAGTTCCACCCTCACCTTGGTGAGGTGTTTGTGGAACCATGATTTGCTGCTGTCGATGTGAGGAGATGATGATAATGAGACGAAGTGGGAAGTCCTGCGGAAGGAGATCAAGAAAAGAAGAGGGAAGTTCTGAGAAATATATAGTTAGCTTTAAATCAAAATGGCATGCATAACAGCCAACTTACTCGTTCTACACAAGATGAATTCTGTTGCGCATCGCTGAAGTTTGCACGGGTTGCCAACCATCCTGCGATTTGCACCAAGTTGGACCGATATTGTGTGGGTGTTTACAGGGATAAATCACGGTGAAAGATCATTCAAATCGCATGTTTGTGTGATAAGAACGGTACATTCTTGGTTGGAAAGGACATCTGCTGATATTTGTCTCAAGAAATCCCTGGGATCTTACATGAAACAGACTCTAAATATCATGTCGTGATGTACAGTTAGCATTGCTATTCCCAATGTGGTGAAGGTTAAAACGTGGATTTTGCTTTGTTCGAGTCGAATAAGAGTACCAACCTTGACATAAGAAATGTAGCTTGCCTCTATGTGGTCCATATCTTGCAACATCCAACATCTCGCCCATCGACAAAGTCAACACAAAATACAATGGTCAATGTTCCGAAAAAGAACCTTTCGCCACTCCCGGCCGGCCCATATGGCAAATGTATGATGCACTCCACATGACGACGTCATTAAGCATATCAGGGCAAAAGGGGCTTCGAAGCAGATCGGGTCCGAGCCCTTGGAATGTTGGGTAGGTTGCGACCCGAAAAGAAGTCTGCGGCGGGGAAATGATGAGAACCGCACTTCTTAAGCAACGCAGAGCAGGAATAATGGCTCGAGGATTTTGTGGAAATAGAGACCGCTGTGGCAAGGAACCGAGTTGGAGACGCAGAGACAGCAGTGAAACAGGAGCAGGATGATCTGAGAAATACTGAAAACGTGGGATTGACAACCACCAAGCCTGAAACAACATTTGAGGAGATGTCGAACGCCATCTGAGATAGTCTGGGCGATCTTGCAAGTTCCGACGATGGGGAGGAGGGGGAAGACGAGGATGATGATGAAGAAGGTCTTGCGGGGGGCAAGCTTAGGGAAGATGACGAACCTGGGTGGGTGATGGACACAATCTCTAAAATGGTACACTATCGCATCGAGCGTTTTCAGCAGAAGCAGATAACGCATGACGAATTGACGCAACTAGGCTGGGGAGACGTGGCCGACTACTTCCTTGGGAGATATAAGAAGTAGGGGACGACAGAAATGAAGCTTCCGCCTGTCGTTGAATGTGAAACGGCAGATGATGCAGCATCATCTGTGTCGACGACAGTTGGTGAGCCTATGAAGACTCTCCATAGTGTTCCCAAATAATTGCAAATGCCGCAAGTGACTTCTTGACCAGGGAGTAGTCAAATATGGCTAGGTTCGTGGAAACCGCGGACGCACCAATCCATTCCGTCCCTCCCGCCCGCCCCAATGCCTAATTGGTCACTTTCAGAACTCGAAGCATATTCAACCCACAAGCTTTAACAGCTTCATATCGCCGCCCAAACTAAATACCATTTAGAAATCAGATTCTGACGAAGACATGTTGACGGCTCCCACCTCGCTGGAGGAAGGAGTGGGCACATTTGCATTTGTGACGATGTATCAATTTGAAATGCAATATCTCTACCTATTTAGCTACATATCAGCTTTTACATGATTTCAGTGACCAAAGTGTGAGACATGATGTTTCCTCAATGCATGTTCAAGGGTCGGATAGGCCATGCCAATGTTCTAGACATCAAATCTCGTTGACTGATGACCAATGAATGAGATATCGTCCTGCCCGTTACACTTAAGTGAGACAATTGAAACTAAATTACAGACGATACTCATTAACAAAATATAGATCAGTGATGTCATACGAGTCATAGATGCAGCGGTCAACGCGCAATACGAAGCTGAATGAATGACGACCGTCATGCTGCATAGGATCATCGATCCAACTGCATAACACTTTGCACAGACCTGGAGCACACGGTCGGAATGTTGAAAAGTGCTTGTGGTAGGTCACGGAAATTGCGGAGAATGAGCTGGATGAGGAATGGTGAGGAAGTCGGGTTAAATATATGAAAAACTATTGTACAGATGTATATGCGGCTATTTGCCGGCTGAAAGCGCTAGAACGTGATAGGCCAACGTCATTTATCTCTCAGATACTGTGTCTAGCGGTGGTTCAGAAATTGAGAGGCTTGAAAGGATTCGGATTCAAATGATTATACATAGAAACGATTTATTGGCTGCCAATGACGACTATATGCATTTTTTTATACAATTGTTGAGCATCTACTGACTGTTAGTATGTCATTAAGTTGAGCATCAACGGAGTGTCAACGATTTTTAGTCTTATATTTTTGGCAAACCAATGGCTGCATAGTCACATTCTTCCAAAGGGATTGTATTGGCGGTTTTTATAGGCAAACAGGATAGTGACACGCTTGTTGACCAATCCTGGAAATGATCATCAACACCACGTCAACGATTTTTGGTCTTGTGCGTCTGATATTCAAACAGAAGACATGGTTGCTGTGACATATAATCAAAGTATTTGCCGCCTTTAAGGCCAAAGATGCTAGCGTTGACATCGCTACTATCTCTCAAAAATGAGCGTCACCTGAGTGTCAACATTTTCTGTACTTGCTTCATGGATAATCAAACAGCTGTGCGACGATATCAAGCTATAATCGAAGTTTTGGCAGCCTTCATGCGCAAAAATTGCAGTGATGAGATCACTAGCACCTCCCAGAAATGAGCGTCAACAGAGTGTCAACGATGGTTGGTCTTGCATCAAGGACACTCAAAGCGCTGTGAATTCATATCGACCAATGATCAATCTATCGGCCGCCATGATGGGTAACAATGCTGGTGACGATATCGCTACCACCTCCCAGGAATGAATTTCAAAGGTGCTTCAACAATTTGAGGTCTTGCATCTTGGACAATCTAAGGGCTACGGAAAGGCGTTAACCCATAATCAACTCATCAGCTGCCTCTATCGGCAAAAATGCTAGTGACGATGTCGCTACCACCTCCTAAAAATGAGCATCAATGGAGCGTCAACAATTTTTGGTCTTGCATCATGGACACTTCAAGTGGTGTGCATCGCCGTTGACCCATTATCAATGCATAGGCCTCCTCTATGGTCCAAAATGCTGGTGATGATCACGCTACCACCTCCTAACAATGAGTGTCAACGGAGCGTCAACAATTTCTGGTCGTGCATCTTGGATGATCTAAGGGTTAGGGAACGATGTTATCCTCTAATCATCATATCGGCAGCCTTTATGGGCTAGAAGGCTAATGACAACATCGCATCCCCCTCCTAGCAACGACCGCCCACCGAACGTGAACAATTGTTGTGGCGGCCCAGTACGCTACACGGCAATGAAATGCATCATATTGTTACATAATTGAGTCTTATGGGGTCAGTCTTTTCAATATGTCCTTGTATACAACTTCACAAATATGCATGCAATGTCTCACGGATCTGGTTTTTTTTGCTTGTAGCTGTAGAGTCAATATTAATGAACCCGCAGTCCGCATTACTGTATCGATACCTTCAGCAGTGTTTCAAGTCGGTTTTCTCAGATTTCTAAGTCCTATGGCTATATCTGATTCAAAATCTTTAAACACCTCATAGCTCGAGGTTATGATCTCTTCCAAAAATGAACGTGTCTTTATTCGTGATTTGAGCAACCTTGCTTTACAAATTGTCTCTGATGCAGGGTGGGCTTCAATGAATGTAGGTTTGAGGCGGCCTAGTGCTTGGAATAGGTCTGGACATACTCCTCAGTGGCGATTATATTTACACTGCAGAGTTGAGCAGACCGGCAGCCCTGGCATCATGTATATTGTTTGTCATCAAGTTCTTGGCCATCCATCAGAACATGGGACCAGCTCAAGGGGGAAACACTTGCTGGCAAAAGCCCACATTGCAAAGTTAAACGAATACACAGAGTCCGAGGTTACAGAATTGACCAGTTCGATGGTTGATGAATCAGCTTTGGCCATCCTCAAGAGGCAAGGACGTCGAGGAATCACAATAGTGAGTTCGCAGAGGAAGATCATAATTGACATCCAGGTTGATCCATATTTCCCGAAATGTCAGACAAAACATTTGAAACCAGGAGCTAAGGACTTTGAAACCTCCACATTTCACCAAGACACGTGGAATCGCTACCTAATGTTAGGATTTGTTTCGACTCATATTCCATGGAACGCTATATCTAATCTAGAGCTACCACGGTCATATAGGGCATTACGCAATTACCTAGTGCTGCTGTCCGCTACGACTCTTACCAACATTGGATGGAGGGACTATGCACTGACGGTGGATGCAACGAAGAAGTAATTGCCATCACGCAGGAAACTTAGTTTAGCTTTGGACAGATGGCCATCTCCGAACACACTAGCCATATCGTCGGAGATTGCTTACTCTATGGATCGACATTGGGCATTGTGTGAAGTTCAACTCGCATTTGATGAGCTTAATCGCCTGTTCACTTCCCGTTTGGAACGCTAATTAAGGATCATAGGTCAAGGGCCAACATACTGGAGCAAGCCTAGCCGGACAGTTGAAGGATGTGCTTAAGCGTTTAGAGCTTACTGACGGCCATTTGCTTGGTATTATGACTGATAATGTTGTTTCAAATTACACAATGACATGTGAGCTGCAATCAACACACGAGGCCTCTGCAATCCGGTGGCTTGCTTTGAGGAACCACATACCATGCATGGCGCACGTCATACAGCTGGCGTTAGGTGCATTCATGAGCAGTCTTGGTGTAAAAGACGGCACCAGATCTTGGGAAGCCCATGAGCGCAATCAGCAATTTGGAGAGAATGGGAGCATAGACATTGGGAAAAGTCAAAGACTTCGAAAAGAAGGCAACGCTAGAATTAATAAGGTGTCAGCCATGAAACCAGGTTTAGCAAAGATGATTGGAAAAGTGTGTATTTCATGATGTTTTGGAAGTCCTGAAATTGACCTGCTTATAGCAGAAAATGCTTGCAGTAGTGATTACGCTGACACCTGGTCATCGAAACAAGTTCATTGAGTGTCAAAAAGCCAAAGTTCGCATCGCGCTACTACCATTTATTGATATGAAAACCCATCACAACTCAAAACCGGAGTTGCTCGAGCGAGCCAACCAATTATGGGAATTCACAGGCGAGTGGCTCCAAAATCCAAATTAATCTGGTTACCGGCCACTTTCCACAACTCAAGATGAGTGGACCATTTTGAAGTATGTCATGGAAGTATTGAGGCCATTTCGATATTGGACCCTGTGGATGTCGAACTGGCATTCAGTCACCATGCATTACGTTATCACAGTGTACAATGACAGGTTCGATCACATGGACGGCTTTATGCGAGCTTTGGCCAAGAAGAAGACTCCATGGATGGAAGACTTGTTCTTCGTTGAGAAGTTAACTCGACAGAAGCTTTCCAAATACTATGGTGAACTGACTCCAACGACGGGCATTCTGCTGATTTCTGCTCATATCCTCGATCGTCTTTGGAAGTTGTGCTCATTTAGACACCGGGACAAGGGAATGGTTATTCATCTGGAGGATGAGACATCCTATACTACCCAATACCAAGAGGCGTTTCTGATGTATGTGGAGAATGAAAACTGTGCGAACCATCAATGTGTGCCGGTCAATCAGCACGAAAGCGTACCGAGCGGCAATCTCATCCCCTCTGCAACAGCTTCAGGATCCTGTGACTCATCCTTTGATCCATAAGATTTGTCAAGTGATGATGGAGAATACATAATGCCTAACAATGAGGCTGAGTTGACACCTGGATGAAGCAATTGTGCAGCACGTGTATTGATCGCCACCAAGCTCTATTTGAATTCGCCGCCTGAAATACCAACTAACTGGGGGCAAAGTGAGCCAAATCTCAATGAATCCCACTCCGACGGAATAGTGATCAGCAGTGCATTTGGGTTACCGGACATAACCGACTTGTGGCATCGACAGGAATAAACACACTCAAAGTACGCTGATCTTTCCAATGTGGAGTGTAACATAGTCTCTATCCTACCACAGGCAAAACCCTTCGCGAGAACGTCTTTGTAAGGCAGCTTGCTCAAGCCAATAATGACATTTTGGCAGGCGCTGACCCACAAATAGATACAACAAACAAAGAAAACGACTCGGAAATGAAGAACGAGGCAGAAACAAGGAACTTGCACAGAATAGCCAAGGCTCCCGACTTTTTGGAGATGTGGCAAGGCAGCGAAAACCTACATGCTACCCAGAAGGAATCCAGCGCTCAAAACAAGCAGATCATCTCCGTGGGATACATTTTGGACACGGAAGCGATGGTCAGAGCATCGTGGTCACATCTTCCTTCATGATGATGTGGCTGCATTTACATTGTCAGAATGATCTCCTTTGCCACCGCCTTTGTCTGCGAAGAATCTCCCTGGAGGATCAACTCATGTAGTAAATGTCCGCCAAATCCGAAGAATCAACTGGCATCCATTCCAAGTGATGAGGATAGCGCACCTGAAAGCATTTTGGACACTGAAGATTGGTTTAACTGGAATGGGGACTTAGATAATCCAAATGACGGCGAAGATGATTGCGTGGCGGACGTTGAATCTGAACTAGAGCAAGACAATAGCATTGGGGATCCGGAATGCCCAGAGCAGCAGGATGTGAGCACTGCGCCGAATGTTTCCGGATTGATTCAGCCTACAGAGAAGTCAAAGAGACAGGCTGCAAATGTGTTGATGATGGTCAATACAATTGAAACAAGGAGGAATAAGAGAGTGAAGACAATGTAGGATAGAATGCGTCGATGTTTCACCAGCTTCTTTATGTACCTTGACCGAGAGTTTTAGTTAGAGATACATAATGGGCAAATGGTGTGCAGTAGCTTCTGAATACCGGATGATAAACAGATGAATAGCAGGCACAATGAACCTTTTGACAAGATACATAAATTGTAGCGGTGTGAGAGCAAACAGTGCAAGAATGTTACTATGATCGGCTTTGCCACAGTGCCAAGACTCAATCCGTGATAAAGACTACCAAGAAGTTCACACCATGATGAAAACTATTATCGATGGCAGCAGGTGTTGAATGGAGAATACATTAGAATGAGCATCAATGGAGCGTAAACGATTTGTGGTTTTGGATGTACGGTCATTACACAGTGATTTGGCCTCTGTTATGCATAACCGATGTATTGGCAGCATTTATAGGCAAAAGAGAGAGCAGCATGGTCACTGCCCCATTCAGAGAATGAGCGTCAACAGAGAGTCAATGATTTGTGGCTTTGTAAGTACCGTAATTACACAGTGATTTGGTTGCTGTTATGCACACCCGATGTATTGCTATCTTGTATAGGCATAAGAGACAGCAACACAGTTACCGCCCCATTCTGAGAATGAGCTTCAACGAAGCCTCAAAGATTTCTGGATTTGAATGTACGCTAGTTACACAGTGTTTTGGTCGCAATTATGCATCACCGATGTTTTACCAGCTGTGATAGGCAAACGAGAGAGCAACATCGTCACTGTCCCATTCTGAGAATGAGCATCGATGGAGCGTCAACAATTTGTGGTGTTGTAAGTACGGTAATCACACAGTGATTTGGTCGCTGATATGCATAACCGATGCATTGGCAGCTTTAATAGGCAAAAATGACAGTGACACGGTCGCCGCCCACTTCTGAGAATGAGCGTCAATGCAGTGTCAACGATTTTTAGTTTCGCATCGTGGATAATTTATGTTCTGATTGGTTCCAGACATCCATTGATCAGATATTGGCTGCCTTTACTGGGAAAGACAACAGCGACATGCTTGCTGCGGCATCCTGAGAATGAGCCTCAACGGAGTGTCAACAATTTTCAGCTTCGCATCTTGGATAATTTATGTTTCGCTTCGTTGCAGACATCGATTCATCAAATATTGGCAGCCTTTGCTGGCATAAACATAAGCGACATGCTCCCTGCTGCATCCTGAAAATGAGCGTCAACGGAGCGTAAACAGTTGTAGTTGTTGGACATTTGGTAATCAAGCCATCGTGCTAATCTTCGCATTCATAACGGAATTATTGACCGCCCTTATACACAAAAATACAAGTCATTAATGGTAAAACACTGATTCCAAATTAATTGATATTGCAAGCTGTAAATCATGCAAAAACATATTCTTGGTTGTTGAAAACACAATTTTGATAAGATAATATTAACAAAGTCCAAAAACAAGAGCCTTGATTGAATCTATGCATGGACACGCTGGGCGACCAGCTGACGACCCGCCCAATTCAGATGGGTTGGGAGTTTACCATCGAACCGTACCCGAGTTCACTGTTCGGGTTTATTGACAACCCCGACTGCCAATTTGGCAACTGATCGGTTTCGACCCGGACCTGGACCCGTAGTGACTGTCCGGAACTGTTGCTCACACTAGTGCTGGCTCTCCAGGGCGCATGCATCAAGTGTTAAAAATTCGGCGGAGGGTGGACAAGTATGTGAACACCTATATATGGCAGTCAAATTGACGATTTGGGATCGTTGTGCTTAAACAGTGTTACCGGGTGTGGTGGGTGGCATTCCAGGTGGGGGTGGAGTTCCGGACAGAGGTGGCGTTCAGGGCAGAGGTGGCGTTCCGGGCAGAGGTGGTGTTCCGGGCAGAGGTGGCGTTCTGGGCAAAGCTGATATTTTGGGGAGAGGTGGCGTCCCGGGCTGAGGTGGTGTTCGGGGCAGAGGTGGCATTCCAGCAAGAGGTGGCGTCGGCTCCGGAGTCGGCTGTCTGCGTCAGTCGGGTGGAAATACACCTGTTCCATTGGGTCTCCAGCATGGCTGCGTAATCTTTGTGGTGCTCTTTTGCCCAGAAAGGCATCCGTCCATAAGGTTTTAATGAAGTAGGGCCACATGTCTTTCTACTGCTGCCTTCACCTCTTCATGCCCCGGAAACTCAACACCCCGCTTCTTCTCTTTTCGGACTTTGGCGCGACGTTTCAGCACCAGATATTGCGTTTCCCCAATAGCGGCATGCGAAAACCGGCCTTTGGCCATTTTGGCCATGTTCAAGGCAAGGTGGCTGTCGGACTGTTCCAGCTGTCCATGACCCCCTTGCCATGCCATGGTCACAGACATGTTGAAAACATACGCGAAATGAGTTGTTGCTCGAACAATGAGATTCAGCTAGTACCTTAACCCCATTCGCTTCCATTGCCTCCGCTAAGTTGACTGAAGCCATTATTGTCCACTCCCAGGGATGATTGTGACCAAATTTGTCTGCGAAGATCCATGTGGTGACAACATCAGGATGTTTGATATCACGGACTGTGCTAACAAATGCCTTGGTCGACCAGGCAGGTTTGACATTGCAAGTGGAAATACACTTGACATGTACCTCTCTGCGTACACCCGTTTTACGTTACACTGCCAATTGAAGACCGTTCACCAGTGTATGAATATACTCACATCCACCTGCATGCCGCTTCTTATTCTTGCTGCTTCCGGTCCTACGGACGATTTTCAAATGTCCAGCCTAGGTCACATTTTTGGTGACTTCATTTGCAGCGTCGCAGTGGACTAACACGGGTCTGCGTTCTTGCTGTGTGCCAAGGAGTGACTTATAGAATGAAGCGCCCAGTGATTGGCTTGCTTCATATCCATCGTCAACTGGCTGAGGTGTTTGTGTATGCACGATTTGGTGTTGTGGAATTGAAGAGGAAGATGATAACGAAATGAAGTGGGAAGTCCTGAGGAATATATTGTGAGCTTCATGTCAGAATGCAATAAGTAGCAGCCAACTAGTAATTTAAACTCAACATGAATCCTGCTGCCAATGACGGCAAGTTGCAGGGGTTTCTCACGGTCTCGTAATTTGCAATTAGTCGGTCTGATGATCAATGTTTGTTTCGAGTGATAAATCGAGGCGCATGACAGCCGAAATCATATGAACGTCAGATATAAAAGAACATCCTTCGAGGGAAAGGATGTCTGGTGATGTTTGTTTCAAACAATCCCTGGGATAATGCTTGAAATTGACAATAACAATCCAGTCATGTTGTATGTTTAGCCTAACAATTCCTGTTTTATTGCCAGTCAAAATGCAGATTTTGCTTTGTTCAAGTTGAGTAAATGTACCAACCCTAACAAAAAAGACGCAGCTTGCCTCCACATTGTCCATATCTTGCAACATCCAACATCTTGCCCAACAACAAAGTCAACGCTAACTACAACGAGGAATGCTCTGAAAGAGAACTTTTTGCCACCTCCAGGGGGCAAATACGGCATATTGACAACGCAGTCCACATGACGACGTCATTGAGCAAATAAACGCAAGTGCGGGTTGGAAGCAGAGATAGTCCAATTCTATGGGGCATTGCGTAGCTTGCGATCCAAAAAGAAGCTTGCAGCCGAGACATAATGAGAAACGCACATATTAAGCAATTAAGAGAAAGAGAAATGGTTGGAGGATTATGTTGAGAGAGAAACTGCTGGGTCAAGAAAGCGAGTTGAAGATGCAGAGGCAGCAAATAGGCAGGGGCAGGAAGACACTGGGACAGCTGGCAATGTGGGATTGACAAACAGGGAGCCCGAAAAGATGTTTGAGGAGATGATGGTGGCCATTGGAGACTGTCTGAGCGATCTTGCAAGTTTCAACAATGGGGAGGATGGACAAGATGAGGATGATGAAGAGACAGAGCAGGGCTAGCTGAGCGAAGGTGGTGAACCCAGCTGGGTGATGGACACAATCTCGAAAATGGTACAGCAGCGCATGGAGAGGTTTTGGCAGAAGCAGGTGAAGCTTGAAGAATTGACACAACCTAGTTGGGGGGACGCAGCCGACTACTTCCGTGAAAGAGAGAAGAAGTACGGCAGCTCCGAATTAAAGGTTCCGGCAGTCGTTACACCGCAATCGGATGATAATGCAGCTGTACCTGCCCCCACAACATTTGCAGAGCTAATAGAGTATATTGATAGTGTCCCCAGAATATCGCAAATGCCGCAAGTGGCTTCTCGCCCAGGAAGTTGTCATATTACGCTTGGTTCTGGGAAGCCACAGTCGGACATACATCAGCAAAATATATTTCAGTCACTGGAAGCCTCCAGGAGTGTCTGAGAGGATTTGGAGTGTAATCTTAGATACGTCGATTTCAGGAGAGTGTCAGACACTAGGAGTGCATTCCGGCCAGCCTTGGGAGTAACTGGGATCTCTGATGACTTGTACAGCAGTACCATGGGAGGGATTGTGATAAGTTTGAGAACACCTCACAGCGCCGGAGAGGACTTTGAGTGCAGCTGGGAGCACCTGTGAGTGCCAGCGACAAGCCTGTGAGCGCCGACAACCAGTCTGGGAGCAGCAATGAAAAGTCTGGAAGCGCCAACAACAAGCCTGGGAGCACCTCGAATCACTGTCAAGCAGTCTGGGAAACACAACATCTTCTTTGGGAACGTTGCTGGTGCACCTGGAAATCATAGCTACTACTTAGTTCAACGATTTTTAAAACTCATGTATTCCGTTTGTATTCTCATCTATCTATCTATATAGCTACCCACCAACACACAGTATTATTGGACTGGCTGCAGGCGGTGCTTGAGAGCAATTCGAGGTGCGCCTGAAATTGACGAGTGGGGGAACTCAGAGATAAATTCCGAGGCCATGATCGAGTGAGTTTGGAGATGCACCTGGAGGAGGTGTTAATCGGGCAAATGTGGTGATACAGTTGGAGGCCGTGATCGACCGAGTTTGGAGACGCACTTGGAGGCCGGGATGGAGTGAACTCCGAGATGCACTTGGAGGCTGTGATTGAGCGTGATTGGAGATGCTGGAGGCCATGACCATGCGAAATTGCAGGCCGTAATCGAGCGAGATTGGTGATACACTTTGGAGGCCATGATCGAGCGAGATTGGATGAGTGGTTGGAGGAGGTCGATGGCTAGCGGGCCGGGTGCTGAGACTCTATTCATCAGTTAGTTGATTCACAAAAGTGGGAATGTGACAAGGTGACTTTATCTTTGAGCTCTCACAGCGAGCTGGCTGATGGCGGTCGATTCTGTAGGGAGGCACGCAGGAAGCTGAAACTACATTCAGGGGTCAACTCGTAATCATGAGAATGAAGGGAAGACAAAGAATCTTGTGTGGATGCTGTACTCGGTGTATGCTGTACTCGGTGTCAACTCATGATCATGCCCTGGAGAGATAGAGAGGGAAGAGTTAACTTTGTGTTCTGCGATGATGGTAGAGTTGTGGACGAGAAAGAGAGAGATGGAGGGTGAAGATGAGAATGAAGTGGAGGATACGAGCGGATATGAGTAATGAGCGGTACAACTGGCCTGATAGGGTTGGGAAGACCTCGTATCGGTGTAATTACACGCCAGATCAGGACGTCTACCTGCCATATCGGTGATGGTAAATTGACTCGCACACGAAATTCTCGAAGTCCCAGTTTCTCATTATGATCTGCCTCATCTCTTCTTATCTCTCTCCATCTGGTCCTCAACTCTACTGTCACCTAAGAACACGAAGTCAAGTCATCCCTGTCTATCTCTCCATGCCATGATCAAGAGTTGACACCCAGTACAGCATACACCAAGTACAGCATACACCATGTACAGCATACACTGAGTACTGCATACACCGCATACTGCATCATTCCAAGATGGACAGTCTCCCACTCCCAGCCAGTTTCTCAGCTCTCAGCGGACCTTGTTGTACTGAATTCTCTACATTCCCACAATTACAAGTAAACCAATGAATAGAGTCTCAGCTTCCATCGCAGATACCTTCTGATCTACCGCCTCCAGATTCACTGCCTCCAGATTCACTGCCTCCAGATTGACTGCCTCCAGATTGACCGCCTTCAGATCAACAGCCTCCAGATCTACTGCCTCCAAGTGCATCTCTGAGTTCACTCGATCTCTCGGTCTCCATGTGCATCTCTAAACTCGCTTGAGCCCGGCCTCCAAGTGCATTTCTGAGTTCACTCGATCTCAGTCTCCAAGTGTTTCTCCAAACTTGCTCGATCACGGCCTCCAAGCCCATCTCTGAGTCCACTCGAGCTCAGTCTCCAAGTGCTTCTACAAACATGCTTGATCACGGCCACCAAGTGCATCTTGAAGGAGCGACTGCGGTTGTACAGAGATACAGGGGTAACGGAGGTGGCCTGAGTGACGGGAAGTATATATTCGGCAGACCCCGGAGTAGATAGAAATCATCTCATTTACATCTCATCTTATCATACAATGCAATTTCACACTCTATCTTTCCCAACTTTTGATCTCACTCGGGCTGTCCGTGGATCCTCAAGGCCAGGTTGTATGATAGCTTCTCACCCGATTCCTATGCTGGTTGAACCAGAACCGCTCTTTCTCATGAATTCTATTTGGATGTCGCGGGAGGTGCGGTGGAGTGTTGATGGTTCATCGTTTCATCACAATTGCCTCCAAGTGGTGCATCTCTAAGTCCTCTCAATGGCCGTGTCCAGGTGCTCCTCCTATTATGCTCGAGTACCATCTGCGGCCAGATTGACCATATGTATATATATCGAGTGACTTAAATAATGCATGCCATGTTCTAATGTAGCGATTCTTGGGACTGTAACGAAGATTAATATAATAAGACAAAATTCCTTGTGTGTATGTAAGAACCACTGCTGTGGGAATACGGCACCAAGTCTCCAGCTGTGCTGGGCAGCAGTCTCGGCTGCTCCCAAAGTATCCCGCATAGCGACCCAGTAGTCTGAGCTTCTCTCGAAGTCTGCCGCCGTTCTGCGCCGAGGATTCAGGTGCTCCACAATTTGACTCCTCTAATAGTCAAATCTCGTAGCATCCTGAATGCACCTCCATAACTTCAGGTGCTTTCAGGAGCACCTGAGAATCGTCTTGAAGAGTCTGGGAGCACTTTGTTTAGCTCCAGGGGGGTCTGCAAGCATCTAGAAGTACTTAGAAGCACTTGTGAAATCGCCAGGAGTGTCTGGGAGGATCAAGTTTTGCTTCCAGACCGATTAACATTTCGCTGATGCAGGTATAGGTGTTCCTCTGCCCGCTGCGGAGCCCGATTCATCATCTATTCAGAAAGCGAAGCCTGTTGAAGCTGTAAGCATTTACCCCTGCATTTAGGCTCCTGGGCTAATTAGCATATAGAAATCAGATTCGGACGAATACAAGGTGATGGCTTCTTCATCGGACGAGGAGTTGATTGGCAAATTGGTCCTTTTGATGTCATATCTCAGTGAAAAGCAATTGTGTACCAATTGTGCTATGCGTCAGAGTTTTCTTGATTTCAGCAACCAAATTGTGATATATGATAATTAAGCAGTGTGTCTGGAATGGTCGTACGGTCCATGGGAAAGTTCTAGACTCCAACTCAACTTGATCAACAGCCAACAAACTTGATAACGTCCTGCCTGTTACAGATAAGTGAGAAAGCAAAAGCTATACCAGTGACAAAATATACTATCAAAATTCAATTTAGTGGTTTCATCCGAGTGATAGAAGGTGCGTTCCGTGTCTAGTACGAATCTGTCTCAATGACGACCGTCATGCTGCATATATCCACACATCCCACTGCATAACTCTCCCCACAGACCTGGTGCATATGATTGAGATATTTGAAATCGCGTATGGTACGTCATGGCAATTAAGGAGAAGCAGCTGCATGATGAAAGGTGAGAAAGTCAAGGTAGATTGATGAAAAACTTGTGAAATTATCCACATGCCCAAAATTGTCAGCCGAAAGCGCGGGAATGTGATTTGTCCATGTCATTACTCACTCAGATAACGTGGATAGAGGTCGAGTAGAAATTGAGACACCACAAAGCCTCTGGATGCAAATTATAATACTTAGAAATGCAATTCTGGATGTAAACAATGAAAATGGATTTCGTTGCATATAATGATTGGGTGTAGGAAGGCTGTTGCAATGTGTTTAATGTGAGCGTCAACATAGCATCAACCATTTTTAGTGTTACACATTCGACAATCAATGCGCACTATTGTCTCGTCCTCCCAAAGTGTATGTATTGGTCAGCAATATAGGCAAACAGGGAAACAATACACTCGTTGCCCCATTCTAGAAATGAGGGTCTACGGAGCGTCAATGTTTTCTGGCCAGGAATCTTGGAAAATCCATGGGCTGTGCAGTGACATTGACCCATAATCGAAATATTGGCAGCCTTTCTACGCAACAATGCTTCCACAACATCCTTTCTGTGTCCTAAAAATGTGCGTCAACGACTGTTGACTATGCATCCTGTACAACCCAAGGGCTGTGCGGCGCGATTGACTATTAATAGAACTGTCGGCTGCCTTTCTTGGGAACAATTCATGCGGCAAAATTGCTACTATGTCCTAGAACTGAGCGTCAACGCAGTGTCAACAATTTCTAGGTTTACATCTTGGAAAATGCAAGGGCTGTGCGGCAACATTAACTCATAATCGAACAATCGGCCACCTCCCGAGTCAAAAACGCTTGGGGCAACATCGCAACTGTGTCCTAAAAATGAGTGTCAACACAGCATCAACAACTTTGGGCCTTGCACCTTTCACAATCCAAGCGTTGTGCGTCAAGATTGATCCATAATCGCAATATTGGCTCTCTTTCTAGGCAACACTGTGTGCCACAACAACACTACTCCATCCTTGAAATGAGTGTCAACGGAGCGTCGACAATTTTTGGCCTTGAATCATAGAAGATGCAAGGGCTGTGAGGCAACATTAACCTGTGATTGAACTATTGGCTGCCTCACTTCACACAAATGCCTGAGGGAACATCAGTACTGTGTCCTAAACATGAGTGTCAACAGAGGGTCAACAATTATTGGCCTTGCATCTTTCAAAATCCAAGGGTTGTGCAGCGACATTTATCCATAATCATCATATAGGCCGCCTTTCTAGGCATAAATGCTTGCGACAACATTTCTACTATGTCCTAAAGATGAGCATCAACGGAGCATCAACAATTTGTGGCCTATCATGTTGCAAGATTAAAGGGCTGTGTGGCGACATTCACGCGTACTCGAACTACCAGCCACCTTTCCAGGCAAAAATGCTTGCCACAGCGTCGCTACTATGTCCTAAAACTGAGCGTGAATGGAGCGTCAACACAGTGTCAACAGTTGTTGGTCATGCAACTTGCATGATCCAAGGGCTGTTCATCGACATACACCCATAATCAACGTGTCAGCCATCTTTGTGACTAAAAATGCCTGTAACAATTCCGCTACCTCCCCTTGAAACTAAGTGTCCACAGTGCGGCAAGAGGTGATGTAGGGCTTAGTAAGCTTTACAGCAACGAAATGCCTTGCATCTTTTGTAAACCGAATTTTTCACTGTCAGTCTTGTCAGTTTGCCCTTGTATACAACTTCACAACTAGACATGCAATGTCTCACAGGTCTTACTTTTGTGTTTCGTGTAGCTCAAGAGTCAATATTCAAGCCCCAGCATTCTACTCAACAATAATGTAACTTTTGACAATCTCTCAACTGGAATTACACAGCTTTCAAATTCCTACAACCATGTTGGTTTCCCAATCTATAAATAGCTAGTTGCTGGAGGATATGAGATCTTACAAAAATGAACATGACTTTATTCGTGATTTGAGCGACCTTACCTTACAAATCATATTCAATGCTTGGTGGGCTTCAATGAATGCGGTCTCCCAACCACTTATCGCATGGAGAAATATTAGATATCTGCCTTTCTAGCGCTTCTAATTGCACTGCGGAATTGAGGAGAATGGCAGCCCTGGCATCATACGTATCGTTTGTCATCCAGTTCTTCGCCATCCATCAGAAAATGGGACCAGGTCCATGTGGAAACACTTGCTGGCAAAAGCGCACATTGCAATGTTAAACGAATTGACAGAATTGGAGGTTTCTGAATTGACCAGTTCAACCGTTGATGAAACCGCTTTAGCCATATTGAGGAGTCAAGGCAGTCGTGGAATCAACATAGTTAGTTCGCAAAAGAAATTCATATTCGACAGTTAGATCTTACCTATATTAACCCAATTGACAGACAGAACTCTCATTCCTGGCAGCAAAGGACTACCTGACTGCCGAATTTCACCAAGGTACTGTTACAGGGTTACTTCAGCCCAACATGCAATACAACATTATTAGATTAAGTGCTGCCGCCTATCTAATCACTCTCTATCTTTCCTCGTCTTATCCTAAGACTCAACCTCTTGATCAAATTCAAGAGCTACCAAGATATCCTTTCCCAAAGGTTAATCGTCCATCCTTGTGTTTGAATAACACCTCTTCCGGACCCAAATGCTCTTTGGAAAACTCTTCGAACGGAAGTACTCCTACAGCTAGATATGTATGCACCTTGTATCCGAGGACTTGAAAGAGAACATATTGTATAACCTCCAGGCAGGTACGGGTTTAACGTTGGTCTGGTAAATTGAATATCAAATCGCTCAAAGTTTCGATGAGCTTCTGGTGTGCTTATTGAGATTGTGTTAATCTCAAACCAGACATGAAGAGTCTGATCATGGGTATGGAGTAGAGAAGAAATGTTGAAGAGTTTGAATAGATAGAATTCCTAATAATATTTTAAGATCGTCTTCAGTATTCTCAATGTTGACTGCGGATTGCTGCTTGAGCATGTTCTTCTCATTACCGGAACAATGCCATCTCTTCATAGTCATCTTCGATGGTTTGTACGCCCATACTTCGACAATATGACCACAATGCTCATGATGGCGTTATCGCGCTCGTGTCATACAATTTCCGCATGCGCCCGGTGATCACTTGCCACGCTTCCCAATAGGTCATTGTGTTCATGCAATGTGGTCTCAAAACATTATGCTCCTGATAAGAATCACACCATCAGTCGCATGATATCATGGAGGAAAATGTGTCAGAAGGGATTTGAACTTAGACATGTCACAATCCTTTTGAATCAGTAGTTGGAACATCTGCCGATTGACTCTCGGCAGCACATATCGCAATGTAATGCCTCACTGTCCTGCGGGATGGATTGAATGCGCGACTATCCGATACTATGCCAACGTAGAACTTGACGCGTCAGCTCGTAATAATATCGAGCATGCCATTGCAATGCATACTGTCTCAAACGAATGAGCAGTGTTGCTTTAGGCTTTATATCCCAAGCCAACGTCAAAAATCCCTCAGAGGTGTCATGTTTAGGCCAAGACTGTTCTCTTTGACCGCGGACTACACTGGTTGATCTGTATCACCCGAGGCAATGGGCCAGGAGTCCCGCTTGCTCGCATATTGACCATCGACTGCCATGTCTGTGAGTCAGATTAACCTCTAGTCCAATCAGACCTATCCCGCTAGTAGGCGTAGCGATGGTTCCAGATTGGAGGTTCTGTTGCTGGTCCGGGTTGGAACCGAACTGGAATTGTTGTGACGGGTTTCACCCCATGAAATGATGGAACCGCTGCGAACTCACAGTTCTTTGGCATGTTCCACATTTTCGTAAACTCAGAAATTTGGCTCCATATAAGTATCTGAGTTCTGATCGTATCACAATATAATATATACATAAAAGATGCAGTTTTCGATGCTCGTTCTCCTCCAATTCTCCAATTTGGGATCCGATCACTATTTGTTGAGTTGTTGCCAAATAAAGCCAAACATTGCGCTTTCTTCAAAGTGACCCAACGAATATTTGTCTGATCACAAAGTGAAGGATGGGAGGCGAAAGAGCATCTAAAACTGCATGCTTTATGCAGTTAACATATTGTGATATGATCCAAACTAAAATACTTGATTCGAGCCAAAGTTCTGAGGTTGTGACAATGAGGCGCTGCTGAGTGATAAACCTACGCAAAGAACAGCGGGTTTATGTCCGGTCTAGGGAACCACCCCACCAAGACAGAGTGGGTCGGGTTCTTGGATGGTTCTAAAACCAAACTGAATTGTATATCAGCTCCCAACCCGGACTGCGGGGGGGTTACTCAGACCCGTGCCTCACACTACCTGCTAGTATTCGAGAAATGAATTTGGTTGAAACCATTATGCTCAGCGGAAGTTTCCTTCATTCAATGTGGCTACAATGATGCATCCGAAAGAATGAATCCGCTCAGTATCAAAGTTACTTATTCCATCGACATGTGACATATATGTATCCCTGCTAAAGGACATAGGACTGGCTTCATTGTGACGTCAAGAATAGATGTTATGCATATCACGTCTCTTGACCAAGAGTAACTCGGTTATATGTATTCATTTACTATCGCATGTACGATTATCACTGGTAAGGGAAAACCCTTAACTGATGCTCGGAATCGCTACCTCATGTTGGGATATATTCTGGTTCACATTCCATCGAATGCTATATCAATACTCGAGTGGCGACTGTCATTTAATGCATTACTTGGCAAGCTTGTGCTGCCATCCGCCAGCACCCTTAGCAACAGTTGCCAGAGGGAATACTCACTGAGAGTGGATGCAATTGATTAGCAATTTCCATGAGGAAATGACGTGAGCTTAGCGTTGGATGGGTGGACATCCTCAAACAAATTTGTGATAACATCGGTCATGGCATATGATATGGATCAAAATTGCACATTGGGAGAAGTACAACCCGCATTCGACGAGGGTGAGAGCCTGTTCTTTTCCTATTTCGAATGCTATATAAGAATGGTAGGTCAAGGGTCAACATACCGGATGAAGGCTAGCCATACATATGAGGGAGGTTCTGGTTTGTTTTGGGTTTACCGACGGCTATTCACTAGGAATCACCACTGAGAATGCTTCTTCACGTTACTCGATAACTCCGGAACTACAATCAACCCTTGAGGCCTTGGGAATCAGGTGGCCTGCAGTGCCAAACCACATACTGTGCATGGCACACGTCATTCAGCTTGCTTTCAGTGTGTCCATGAGTACTTTCGGTGTAATCTGGCCGTACCAAGCCTTGGGAAGCCCATGAGCAGAATCAGAACTTTGGCGAGAATGAGAGCACTGACATTAGGAAAAGTCAAAGACTGCGAAAAGGGGGCAATGCTAGAATCCACAAGGTGTCAGCTATGCGACCTGGTTTGGCAAAGATAATTGAGAATGTAAGTATTTTGAGATATTTTGAAAAAACTGAAACTGACCATCATATAGCAGAGAATGCTTGTTGTATTGATTACGCTGACCCTTGGTCATCGAAACGCGTTCGTTGACTGTCAAAAGGCCACAGTACAAAATGGCGTACTACCTATTATGGATGTGAGAACATGGTGGAATTTGACACTGGAGTCGCTGGGGCAAGCCTACCGATTATGAGAATTCACGGTCGTGTGGCCCAAGACTCATCAATACAGCAATTACAGGCCACTATTCACAACACAGGATGAATGGACCATCGTCAAGTAAGTCATGGAAGTTTCAAGGCCATTCTGATACTGGACCCTGTTGCTTTCAAAATGGCATACAGTTATTCTGCATCATGTCATCGCTGTCTACAATGACATGTTTGATCATATGGATTGCGTTATGCGAGCTTTGGCCAAGCAGAAGACACAATGGTAGGAAGACTTATACTTTGCCAGAAAGGTTGAACGACAGAAGCTGTCCAAATATTAAGCTGAAGTCATTTCAGTGACCGGTTTGCTTCTCATTTCGGCATATATCGTTGATCTTTCCTGGAAGTCGCGATCATTTAGGATGTTGCACAGGGCGATACATATTCTTCCTGAGAACGAGACTGCTTATACAACCAAATACCAGGACGACTTTCTGCATTACGTGGAGAAAGAATACTGTGCAAAACATCAACAAATGCCCGTCATTAAACCCAAAAATGTCCCGCACGGTAATAACTTCCTCTCTGCAAAGGATTCTGAATTTGGTCAATCGTCTGTTGAATCATATGATTTGTCCAGCGATGTTGAAGAATACTTAACACCTAAAAGGGTGGCAGAAACGACGCCAGGATGAAGCAATTGCACAGCACGGTGATTGACAGCCGCAAGGCTCCATTTGAATTGACCGCGTGAAGCACCAAAGAACTGGGGACGAATGAATCCTAATAATGATGATTACCACTCCAATCCCATGGCGATTTGTAGTACATTTTGGTTACCGGATATCACTGACTGGTGGCCCCAGCAAGAGGAAACACACTCAAAGTACGCGGATCTCTCCAATGTGGTACGCGATATACTCTCTATTGTACCATATGATGTCGGAGTGAATGCCACTTTTTCCCTGCAGTGAGACGTTATTGGCTGTAGACACTACAAAACCACTGGCGAGAAGCTTCTGAATTGAGTGATAGTAAGGCAGTTTACTCGAGCCAATGACGAAATATTCGCGGGCGATTGTGCATCCTTGGATGAGACAGAAACTAAAAATGACTTGGAATTGAAGAAAGACGTGGAGGAAAGAAAAGTGCACAGAATGGCCAAGGTGTACAACTTCTTGGAGATGTGGCAGGGCAGCAAAACTCTCCTTGCTACACAGAAGGAATCCCGCACTCAAAACAAGCAAATGACAGCTGTTGTATACATTTCAGATACCAAAGAGATCATCAAAGTATCCTGGTCAAACTTTCAACATGAAGATGCGGCTGCATTTAAATTGTCAGAAAGATCACCTTTGCCACCAGATTTGTCTGCAAAGTACCTCCCTGGAGGATGAACACAAGTATTAAACACCCACCGAACGAAAAGAAACCACTGTCATCTAGTCAAAAGTGACAAGGAAAGTGCACCTGAAATCATTTCTGTCATCGAAAATTGGCTTAACTTGACTGGTTATTAGGATAATTCAAAATACCGCAAATAGGACTACGAGGCAGACGGTGAATCCGATATACAGCCAGAGAATGGCATTAAATCTCCGCGAAGCCCAGAGCACTGGGTTGTGAGTGCCGCACAAAATGTGCCTGGCATGATTCGGCCAACTGGGAGGTCAATGAAACAGGTTGAAATGGGGTTGATCACTGTCAGCGCAATGGAAACAAGGAGGAATAAGTGAAACAAGAAAGGTGGGACTGATTGGGTCAATATGTTTTCACCAGGTTCTATATGTTGCTTCACCAGGAATTTCACTGAGAGAAATGTTATGGGAGAATAGTGAGCATTCGCATGTGGATATTTGTTCGTAAATTAAACGATAGCAGGCGAAATGTAATCTGCAGAGAGATATATCAATTTTGACAAAATGAGAGAGGCCTGTGCGAGAATATTACTGTGCTCGGCTTTGCCAATGGGTTGAGTCTCAATCGGACAGATTGGCAACTAGGAAGTCCAAATATATATTAATATAAGCATTGATGGCAGCAGGTATTGACTACACAATACATTGCAATGAGCGTCATTGGAGCTTCATCGAGTTTTGATCTTGCGTCCTGGGAAATCAGACCGTTGAAAGGTTACAGACAGTCATGAAAGAATTTCTGGCTGCCGATATAGGCAAGACAGTCCGCGATACCCTCCCTGCCCCATCTTTGAAATGAGCTTCAACGGAGCGTCAACGATTGTTGGTTGTGTATCTTGGGCGATCTGGGTGGCAACAGGTTGCAGACAGTCAAAAACAAAGTATTGGCTGCCTTTATATGAAAAAGAGAAAGCGACATGCTCTCCTGACCCACAATGAAAATGAGCATCAACCATGCATCAATGATTGTTTGGCGTGCATCATAGTTAATCACAGCTCACTGTTGTAACGGGCGGGATCGGACATAGGTGATATTGGAAACAGTAATGTGAGATCATAATCAGGATCGAACACTTCGAGGTTCGAATTGAGGGAATCCAGACAGGACAAGAATGAAGGCTGGGTCAAAGTTGTGCTAGCTTTGCTATACAAGAGAAAGAGTAAAGAGAGAAGAAAAGGAAATCCTCCAACACCAAACAACCTCTCTTTATATACACTGTGTCTGCCACCCTCGAATCATTCCCCATGCTCCGATATACCATCTGAATATCCAACCATGATCTTACACACCACCAACACAACTGTTATCAATACAACCACACCACATCGTCCGACATTGCAACACCTCAAACCACATCCTTATCATAACAAGTTATACCACCACCTTTGCACAACACCCTCACGCCGTTCCCACGTCTCTTGACGTCTCCACCTCTCCGTTACGCTGATTCCTTCCTCTTGTCTCATACTCTTCCTATAGACCTCTCAACCTCTCACTCGTACACCAAATTGTGACAGTATCCCCCCGTCGGGCATCCAGCCACACTTGAGAACCCTCCTGAAAATTTAGAGTGGCAATTCGCTCACGATTTGCTGCTTCTTCCTGTACAGCTTGGCTCCATTCGCAACAAACCTAGTTTCCGTCAGGAACACCCAGGTGTTCCTGACGGCCCTGACAGCTCTCACGGAACCTCGTACCCTCTGACGAAGAATCAAACGCGACAGGTCACGTTGCATATCATCCCTGTGGCGGGAAACATACCATGTCTCCCATTCTTGTGACGCGTCGGGTTTTATACTACCCCGTGGACGCTCACGGGATGTTGTGACGTATACGCACTGTCTGAACGGCACATGTGTTACACTCTTCGCAGGGGCTCTAGTCATGCTGTAGCCGTTTATGCAACACCTAGCGCTGTTTATTCCTTTCTCCAGCCAAGTGCCACATTTTACCTCTCTGCTCACTATTACTATTTATCGGATGCCGCACTCTCGCATATATGTTTAACATTGAGAACTTGTCACTCATTACAATACAGTCTTCGCAACGGATACCTCGCTTGCCGTTGCATTTGCTTCGCCATTATAGTATTTCACAGGTCAGAAATAAACTGTCCAATCTTCACACTCTCTAGTACTATACCCTCAGTCCTGCAAATTCTGCGTTGATTCATCATTGGCTTGCAATGCTTCTTCCTCCTCATCCTGATCAGCATCATCCCCATAGTCGCCCTCAAACCCGTAGACATCACTGGTTCGCACGTCAAACATCTTGAGTTCAGTTGCGGCCTGTCTTTGCCGGCTGGCGGTGGTGATGGCATCGCTGTCATCTATTTCATCACCTTCATCATCGTAATTGTCGCTGTCACCTGTCATCCTGAAATGCAGTTTGTCGTCTGTACAATTGGTGTCGATCGGGATATTTGCGTCTGTGCATCCGATCTCAGGCTCCTCAAGCGTCACCTCGGAGGTCAACACGTCAAGAAGAATAGCATTGTCGACACGCGCTTCTTCCGTGCTGATGACCTTGGCAGGCATTGGGTTCTCCGCCTGTTGGATCTGACGCTTGACTGTAGCAAGACTGTTTTTATACACACTCTGTTGTTAGCTCTCCGGTAGTGTGTTCCAGTTCTTCATCAAGAATGTATACGTGTCTGCAATGCAAGGCGAGACTAATCACTCGCAACCTGTTGCAGCGCAGCAGGATGCGTCCTAACCACCATCGTTCTTGTAGGTGAAGTAGTTTGAGTGATCAAGTCTGTTCACTTTCAGCTTTGACTTGGAAGCTTTCGGAGGAACACGTTTGTTCTTTTGCCACTCCAGGGGGGCATGGCGCAACACGGTGCAGGTAACCATGATCAGTGGCTAAGGTATATGACTGTCCTTGTTGTCAATCATGGAATTATAAAATCCATCAGCATACTTACCGCGGTTATTCTCCCGATGATAAAATTTGATCTGGATAAACCCTGGGATTGCTTCCGCAAGGAAGCAAAGTGGACGCTGGCCATTCATTGGCAGCTTTCGACATTCTCTGCATTGGATTTGGAAAGCGTACACCACCTTCCACACGCTCTGCCACAGGAAAAAGATACTTATTGTCTGCCAGAAGGGAATCAGTGAATTCCAAACGCTCAGCGTTGAATTCAAAGCGGTGGATACCATATTGCTCTGCAATATTGTCCCATGTGGAATGAATGGAATGTGATTTAATTTTGTCGACTTGTGCTTGAACCTGGTACCAGTTCGAGACTGTAATATCCGACATGGGCCGTTGCTTCAGCATACCTCTTGCAAGATCTCATTTGTTCGTGCATCCAATGCTATGGACCAAATGTTGTTTTGCTGCATTGTGGTGTTCCAGTACTTCTCTATCATCTGCCAGTGTTGGGCGTCAGCGAATGCTTTCGCAACGCGTCGCGTTGCATAACCTACCATCTCCAAGTCGCTTACACACATGACCGGCCATCTGTTCCACATATCAGGCTCCATGATTCTGCCCGTTGCAAATACTGGATGCGTCATGTTTGAGTCACCTAATCGTTGGATGCTGCGACTGCCGGAGACCATTGATCGAGGTGTAGACACCGCCTGCGGTTGCAACTGACACTGCCTCTATCTCTGATGGCTTTCTGTAGGTCACATTCGGAAAGGATTTGTAATGATCGCGCGGGCTTCCGGATCAGGGATGGGGGTAGGCAGGTTTTCAAGACGGCTGAGAGGAGTGGGAGTGCTAGCAATGTCGGATGCGAGACTGGATACAATACGACGCGTTGAGTTTGCCTCTGAGGTTCCTCCGGGTGCTGGTGTACTACTCCTGCTTGTACCCAGCGCAGCAGTTGCAATATTCATTGACCGTCGCTGTGTTGCAGACGTGGTGGAAGTCATGCGTTGAGTGATATCTGCCACGCCAGAAACGTTTTGCAAAGATGAGTGTGTGGAGTTCTGACCATGGACTGTAGAGGCTACGGAACTCCCTCCTTGATAGGCATCCCTCGCGCCAGCCGGTGTGGATATGCGTCTCTTAGCAGGTGGAAGCTGAGAATTCCCCGAAGGCCCCCGCATGTGTTGTTTCAGACAGATTTGTCCGACTGCAGTAGTGTCAGGGTGAGCGCTTTGGGAAGGCATAGTCCGATATAGAAGTTCGATGTTAAGAATGTAGGAATAATTCACTCTGCATGCATATGCAACAGCAGGCGAGGTAGACTCCAATTCGAGCGACCAGGCAGGGCCTCGAAGAAAAAGGGAGGCGCGGTGTGCACGGCGCTAAACTCGAAACCACTATCGCCTGTGACGATACTTGGGCACGAGATCTCTTGAATCTCATTCAATTATAGGGTTAACTGCCATCAGATTCAATTCAAATAAAACTCAGGATTGAAATTCACTGTTACAGCAACGTCTGAAGGTCTATTTGCTCCGCTTGAAAGGAGTTTATGCCTTCTTGGCGCCATTATCATAGCATTGCATTCGTTCCAGGCACAATTCTTCATACCATCGATTGTGTATATCTTCAGGGTCCCCGTGCAAATCCTTCTGTTGTAGAGCTAAACGCATCGCAGATCAAACAATGGCATATTCTCTATCCTATGACATCAGTTGCGTGTGCTTCGTCCACTGCATCAGCAAAAAACATTTCCGTCCGGGCGGAATGGCTCCGTCAGAGTGGACGCGCTCCGTCAGAGCCGTCAGAGACACCCCGGTGGCGGTTTACTCCGTACCCAGCGTCAAGACCACGCGTCGCGTCACATATCGCCCTCCGATCGCCATTTCGCCATTTCTTCTCGCTGTGTCGGTCTCCTATTTTAAACAAACACTCTGGCGTTGTGGCCAACTGTGACCATACGTCGGAATGGGTTCATTGGGTACACACTTGCAACAGGATTGCAATGCAATGGGTGACGTTGTGAAAATCTCTCCTCGCGTTCGTTCTACATTAAGCTCGAGGAGCATAGGAAGGTGAGAAGGTATGATACTACCCGGCCGTGAGGATCCACGCAATTACGTGGATCCACGAAATTTCGGACAGAGCGAGTGAGACCAAAAGTTGGGAAAGATCGAGTGTGAATTTTCATTGTATGATAAGAGGAGATGGAAATGAGATGATATCTATCTACTCCGGGGTCTGCCGAATATATACTCCCCGTCACTCTGTCCACCTCCGTTACGCCTGTATCTCCGTACAACCGCCGTCGCTCCTTGAAGATGTACTTGATCGAGCGTGTTTGAGTTGCACTTGGAGGCCATGCTCGTGCGAACTTGCAGGCCGTAATCGAGCACTCCGAGGCCGTGATCCAGCGAGTTTGGAGATGCACTTGGAGGCCATGGTCGTGCGAACTTGCAGGCCGTAATCGAGCGAGTTTGGAGATACACTCCGAGATCATGATCGAGCAAATTTGGAGATGCACTTGAAGGCCATGCTCGTGGGAACTTGCTGGCCGTAATCGAGCGAGTTTGGAGATACACTTGGAGGCTGTGACGAGCGAGTTTGGAGATGCACTGGCAGGCTATGATCGAGCGAGATTGGAGGAGTACTTGGAGGCGGTCGATTTGGAGGGAGGCGCGACGGCAGCTGAGACTCTATTCATTGGTTAACTTGAAATTGTGGGAATGTAGAGAGTTGAGTACAACACCCGCCGAGAGATGAGAAACTGGCCAGGAGTGGGAAACTGTCGATCTTGGGCTGATGCTGTACTCTGTGTTAACTCATGATTACGGCATGGAGAGATAGAGAGGGATGACTTAACTTCGTGTTCTGAGGTGATGGTAGAGTTGA
>Ga0307512_10001473_pt1 | contig 33216 bp, 34 predicted proteins | sample 14_EM_MG_FD_200267 | JGI IMG/M metagenome (GOLD analysis project Ga0307512, IMG submission 200267) | Populus trichocarpa ectomycorrhiza microbial communities from riparian zone in the Pacific Northwest, United States - 14_EM | ecosystem: Host-associated > Plants > Roots > Unclassified | place... | reverse complement strand
AGAGAAAGACAGGCAAATATATATGGGAAAGCGGGCATGCTCGGCGAAGCCGAGTATCACATCCGGAGACCGATGCCGAGCATCACTGCCGGGGCTAGCCCTACTCCTCGGCATGGGGGCTGGTGGCAGCCCATGGGGGCCGCAAGCCACCGGCCTCATGCCCGCAGCCTTAGGCCAAGCGCCACAAAAGCCACTGGGCCAAATCCCGTGCCAACACTGCTTAAACTATTTACAATAACGACGATTGTGTGACATAACGTTACACTTTCATACGGGACCTACAAGCTCTTTATCAGGCTGTCAAGCCAAGCAGCAGCCATTTATATTATTAAGTTAGGAGGGAATCCGAATTCTGATTGTGGTTGACCGGAGAGAGAGTCTCGATCTCGTGTGAATCAAATACGTCAACCTAATACACTGCGCACTGTATGGGAGCGAGCTGTGGTGGGATCCCAACGAAGCAGGCAGACGAGACGATCTCCAATTTCTCCTCAATCGACATGCCAGATCTATCCTGGGCGCGCTACCCATGACCCCACGAGGAGCGTTAATGAGAGACTCTGGGCTTTCACCCACACCCGTAATCTTAGAATCCAGACAGCAGCGCTTTGCGGCCAGGCTAGCAAACACATGCAGCAAGAAGCTAAGAAAACTACACCAAAACCCCTCTTCCGGGGCGCCGGTATCCTGAGTAGTCAAGAAAGAGCACGAGCACGGCCGGACAACTGAAGGCATGAGCTGGGCGCCCCTGGGCGAAGAGTCAGTGGTCAGAACCATCATAATGGACCATGCCTCCGCAGCCAAGAGAGCCACGCAGCCATGGGCAAGAGAGAAAGAGGCCAAAGTTGGAGCGGGAGTCGGGATGTGGTGGACAGATGGATCGCGCTCAGATGACGGCCGAGTGGGAGGCGCAGCAGTATGCAAGCACAGAGACGAGTGGAAGTCCCGCCGGAGCTATCTGGGCACTGGACAAATGAATGTCTTTGACGACGAACTGTGGGCAATCGCACTCGCGCTCGACGAGACGATCGAGAAGAGAGAAATACTGCAAAGACACAGGGTGCAGATGGTGGCGGTCTTTAGCGATTCACAAGCCGCCATTCGGCGGGTGGCACATCTTGAGCCAGGCCCCGGACAGCGGCTAGCAAGACGGATCAATCGAGAGGCGCAGGCTCTTCTCGCCCACGGCATCAAAACAGAGATTCACTGGGTTCTGGGACACTACTGTATCCCTGCGAACGAAAATGCAGACCGCCAGGCGAACGTAGCCCACGAGGCAAGGTGGGACATGGCCACAGAGCGGCCAGACACCTCGGCCGCGAATACGGCCAGACGGATCTCGGAGAGACGGTCAGCAGCCAAAGCGAAGTGGGAAGCCGACAAGTGCGTCCAGCACTTCGGCTACAGACTCAAGGGCAAGGCGGGCAACACGAGACCTATCCCAATGACTAGCGTGAAATCACTGGCAGTCCTGTTATACAGACTAAAGTCCGGGCGTGCACCCACTAGAGTCTACGTATAACAGTTCGGCCATCGTGAGGACACCAAATGCTGGTGGTGCGGCGGTGGAACCAGGACAGCGGCCCAGATGCGGGAACAACACTTCCACCTCTGCAGCCGGTGGTGAGAGCAGCAGAAAACACAATGGAAGGCGGTGGGAATGGCGATGGGCTGGAAAGCGGGCAGATGCCAACATGTGCAGGTCTCTGATCTGTTTTCTAGGGATGAGTGTGATCAAGCGGTGATGGACTTCCTGGCGGCTACTGAAGTCAGGAAGTTCCCGCCCAAATCAATCAAGGGAGGGATGCAGCAGGCACAGAGGCTGATTCAGGTACAGGGAGCAGTGGCAGCAGGCAGAGATCTCTGCGTTTTCCTTTCTGTTCCTTTCTTTTCCATTCTGTTCTGGTCTGTCTTTAAGCTTTCATTTGTCAGCAGGGATGAAGCATAGCTGGGGGGGAGCTTTGCCATCTAGCCGGCTAGCCCAAAGGCGGAGGGGATATCAGGTCCTGTCACACTTTAATTAGAGTGCATACAGTATGAATAAAACAAAACAAACAAACGTAATACACTGCAATGTTGTGTTTCTGACGAACACGGATAAGCAGCTTGGTTTAACTAAAATTTTCGAGTAGAAGCAGGGGTCCCGCAAGGCTCACGAGTGTCACCGATTCTCTTTGCGATCGAAACCTCAGGACCGATAATCTGGGTCGAAGAGTACATCTCAGCCGAAGGGCTGTCTTTTGTCAACGATGTCGGCTGGGTGGCGACAGGAAGCCTTGTCAGTAACGTTATCACGACACTGGAGAGATGCACAGTGAACAGGGGAGAAGCCAGCGGTTAAGACCACTATACTGGTAGACCCTGCCATTGGCAAAAGAGCCGCTGAGCTATGGGCAAAAAGAGAGGAAAGCAAAGCGGGATCTAGAACATGGACGTGGTGGATGGACGGATCTCGAACGGACAATGGAAGAGTTGGAGCTGCAGCGGTGCGCTGGAACGGAGACGGCTGGACTGTGTTCCGCAGCTACCTAGGCATGGGACGAATGCAGGTGTTCGACGCTGAACTCTGGGCAATCGGAGTCGCGCTCAGAAAGTCCGTGGCAAGAGCGGAGGTGCTACGAGCACACGGAGTCTCGAGAGTGGCAGTGTTTAGTGATTCGCAGGCGGCTATCAGACAGACAGCGCAGCTGGACCCAGGGCCAGGGCAACAGCTCGCAAGAGCAATCAAAGAGCATGCTAGGTCGCTCCGCGCGCAGGGCATCGAAGCTGTGATCCACTGAGTCTCGGGACACTCGGGCATCCCCGTCAACGAAGAGGCTGACCAGCAGACACTCAAAGCATGTGCAGCGTGAGGCAACACAGAACGCGAGCGAATATACACCTCGGCCGTGAATGGAGCCAGCTGGAGCTCCGAAAGGAGGTTGGTTGCGCAGGCAAAGCGGGAGGCCGACAGGTACTCGAAACACTGTGGATATAGACTGAAGGGCACAGCTGGGAGCGAGAGATCCGTCCCAGTGACAAGTGTGAAATCATTGGCAACAAGGTTCTACAGACTGAAGAGCGGCCATGCGCTGGTTGGAACGTACCCAAAGCGGTTTGGACACCAAGAGGACAACACATGCTGATCGTGAGGAAGTTGAACGCTGGAGATGCGGGAGCATCTCTGCCGCCACTGCAGCTGGTGGAATGACCAGCAGGAACAGCTCTGCAAAGCGGTGGGAAAGGCCACAAGATGGAAAGCGGGCAGATGCCGGTATGTGCAAATCTCTGAGCTTTTCTCCCTGAATGGATGCGATCAGGCCGTAATGGACTTCCTGTCAGCGACTGACATTGGGATATTCCCGCCAAAACTAGCAGAGGAACCCGGGTAGGAGGAGCAGGTGCAGGAGTAATGATGTCTGGTCCTGGAGTGGACGTTCGGTCTCTCATTTTGTCGATCTCTCTGGTTTCTGAGTGTATCCTTGTGTTTCTTTCTTTCTCTCTCGCTAGTCGTGTGCACATGATTGATTTTCCTTTGTCACAGGGGACGATGTGGAGCCAGTGGGAGCTCCGCCATCTTGCCGGCTCGCCCGGAGGCGGAGTGGGGGTTTTTAGGTTCTGTCATACTCTAATTAGCGTGAAAACAGTATGAACAAAACAAAAACAAAACACAAAACGATGCGCAGCCAAGAGCATCCAGGTATACAAGGCCTACAGTTCGATTGGGCAAAGACGGAAGTGGCGCTGTTTACCCACAGACATGGCCAGAAGAAACAGCTGAGGCCAAAGCTGAGCACGAAGATAATGGTCGGGAGCCGGGTGATGCGTTTCAACAAACAGGTGATTAGCTGGCCAGGTGTCTAGATGGACACACACATGACGTTCAAGGAGCACTACAACCGATGTGTGAAGAAAGCCAGGGCAGCAGAAGCGAGACTCCGAATACTTACACAGACATACGGGGTAGTACCAGACAGCGTATTGGCCATCCAAGTAGTGTGGTTCCAAGGGGTCGCACTGTATGCCAACGACCTGTGGTGGTATCACAAAGAAGTTGGCAGGCGAGACAACCTCCAACTTCTGCTCAATCAACAAGCCAGGTCTGTCCTGGGTGCGATGCCCACAACCCCAAGGGGAAGCTTAATGAGGGAGTCCTGGCTCACGCCCACGCCTGTGATCTTAGACTCCAGACAACATCAATTCGCAGCGAGGCTAGCGAATACATGCAGCAGCAAAGTGAACGAGCTGCATGAAGACCCTATTTGGGACACACTGGTATGCTGAGTAGTTGAGACAGAACATGAGCACAGCCGGACAACCGAAGGCAAGATCTGGCCAGCCCTGGGCGAAGATTCTGTGAGTAAAACGATTATGCCAGAGGACAAAAGCACAGCCAAGAGCGCCGCGCAACACTGGGCCAAGGAGAATGAAGTACAAGTCGGGGCAGGAGTCAGGCTGTGGTGGACGGATGGGTCACGCTCTGACGATGGCCGAGTGGGAGCGGCAGCAGTGTGCTAGTACATTAATGAATGGCGGATGCGCCAAAGTTTTCTGGGCACTGGAACTATGGAGGGCTTCATTGCCAAGTGGTGGGGGATTGGACTTGCGCTTGGGGAGACTGTGAACAGATGAGATCGACTGCAAACGCACAGATTGAACACGGTGGCAGTCATTAGCTACTCACGAGCTGCAATATTGTGAACAGCACACCTAGAGCCGGACCCAGGGCAACGATTAGCAATGCAGATCAATTGAAGAGCGCAGGCTCACCTCGCACATGGTATCGCAACCGATATTCACTGGGTACCGGGTCACTGCAGCATCCCCAGCAAGATTGAGGCAGACCCGCAGACCAACCTGGCCCGAGACACCAGTGCAGACGCAGTCATAGAGCGGCTATACACCTCGGCCTTGAATAGACCTAGACGAATCTCTGAGGGATGGTTAGCAGCCAAGCGACAGTGGGAGGCCAACAAGTGCATCGTGCACTCCAGCTACAGACTGAAGGGCACGATGGGGACCAAGAGACCTGTCCCAATAACAAGCATGAACTCACTGGCTACCAGGTTCTACAGACAAATGTGCCGCTGTGCACCGACTGGAGCCTACCTAAAATGGTTATCCCATCAAGAAGACGACATATACTGGTGGTGTGGCGGGGGTGGAAGGATGATAGCCCAGACACGAGAACACCGCGTCCCCATCTGCAGCCATTGGAGAGTCCAGCAAATGGTAATATGGAAAGCAGTAGGAAAGGCGACGGGCTGGAAAGCGGGCAGATGCAGACACTTCCAGATCTCTGAGCTGTTTTCCATAGAAGAGTGCGAACAAGCGGTGATGGACTTCCTGGGGGCTACAGAGGTCGGCAAGTTCCCGCCCCAATGAATGAGGAGGCGCAGAGGCTGACTCAAGTGCGGGGGGCAGTGGTGATGGAGGTTTATATCTGTTCCTTTTTGTTCCTTTCCTTTTCTCTCCTTGTGTTCAGTTCATTTTTGCTTTTGTTCTATCTTTCAACTTTCATATATATCAACGGGGATGAAGGGTAGCTGGGGGGGAGCTCCACCATCTAGCCGGCTTGCCCGGAGGCGGACGGGGTATTAGGTCCTGTCATACTCTAATTAGAGTGCATACAGTATGAATATACAACAACAACAACTAAAACTTTCGTGGCGACAGGGATTATAGCGTTACGGAAATTTGCACCGATAACCGAACACGATGCATCGGCGTTTTTGTCGCCCGGAACCACATAAGATATCACATGCAGCTGTGGCACTAACTAAGGGTAAGCGGCCCTAGTTTCGGATTAAGGGTGAACGGAGCACCTAGTGCTCTTATCCGACAACAAAGATGTAATTGAAAGCTGTTGAGGGTCTAGGGCTTGGGAGCGTTCAAGAATACTCGCTAAAAATAAATCTCAGATACGCTCATTGCTTGCTGCACGTATACACAGACCCATCATTCGGAAATTACCTTACTATTAGGAGTTGGCAATACCAAGTCTACCATAACAGAACCCTATATGGCTAATTCCACCAGCGATGCGCTTGATTAATTCTCCATTGGGTACTGTATCATCCATTGGAGTTGCTCTGCTGCACGGCAGTCATTTGCATAAAGTCGTCTGTACCACGTCACCGAGGGTGTCGCATGTCAGCAGGTTTTTCAAGGCTCTTACAATATGTCTATCCTGATACACGAATTGGGTACGATTTCTAGCAAGATTCTGGGTTTCTGGATCCATCTGCGCATCGGGTTTCTAACAAGTATACAACGAGTTTGTTGGACCAATTCTGGCGCAGAGGGAAGCGTACGTCGACTTATGGTGCAGCTGCCCAATTGGTGATGCGTATATTGACTTGTCTCTTCATCTATTTGACACGTACACAAGAAGTAAAGTAAACGCAGCTCCGCCGCTCAACCCTAACCCAACGCCACGTGATGTCCGCGCTCAAAGTCCGCCCAACAGAGTTTACAAACAGGGATATTAAGCTACTACCTTCAACGCGGTCACTACAACACATAGATCACCCCTATAAGAACAGTTACCAATAGTCCGTAGAGACATATATTAAAACATAGGAGATTCGTCAATACACAAAGTCATACAAAGTGCCTACCTTTCGCAGCTCAATATACTCGCATGCAAATACTCTAACAAATCGCATTCATGAGAGCTTGAAACGGTTGAATCCGTGCCCTGAATGGCAGAGAAAACACAACAGAAAAGAAAGAGCTATGGATCTGACTACATCGCCGCCATGCCACGACTAGATAACAGTTCAACCAGTTCATTCAAATCCGCAGCGTAAATTGTATTATGTCGTTCATAGAATTTTTTATACCCATCATCACCCACCACAAAGTCTGGCGGAGTTGCCTGGCAGACCTTCGCCAATTCCAACGGTTTCAAGCCTTCGAAATCTCGCGCATTCGGATCCGCACCTACATCAAGCAATAGTGAGGCATAGGCTGGCATCGCGTATCGTGCAGCTTCGTGCAACGGTGTCCGGCCTTTTCTATCCACATGGAAAACACAAGGCTTGATACTCGGTTGGGCGAGGAGGAAGTTGATGAAATCGGGATTGTATTCGTAGAGATCCTTTCCAACGTGCATAATCCAGTGAAGGACAGTGCCATAAGTCGGGAGAACGACTGTGGCGCCCCTGGAAAGGAGATAGGCAACACGATCAACTGAGAAGTTCTTCACAGCCAATGCCAGCGGCGTTAGTCCTTCGTTATCTTCTTCATCAAGGTCGGACTTTTTGAGGATAAACCGGTCCAAAGTCTCGTCCGATATATCGTTATCACTTTCCGCAAGGTGATGAAGGTATGACCGACCCTTTCCATCTCGGATTGTGCAATCGATGTCATAGTCGAGTAGCATCGAGATGACTTGGTCGTCGCAGTCCAATAGAATGGCATTGTGTAGCGGTGTTTGGCCATCCTCTGACTGCGCGTTAGTATCAGCCCCCGCTTGCAAAAGCATATTCAGGATTTGCATCTCTCTGTGCTTTAGAGAAGAATCATTGCCTTCAAATACACAAAACAGGGCGGAGGAACCGTCCGACGTGCAAAAGTTTACATCCACCCCGCATCTCAGCAATGCCGTCACTACCCCAACGTAACTATATAAGATTGCATGCTTCAGCGGCGTGAATCCCAAGTCATCCGGCTCGTCTATAAGGTATCCTGCATCTATTAACACCTCGATAGTTTTGACAGCAGCGTCACTGTGATTTTCCCGTCCATGCATAATCCACCCTCGAAACTGCTCAAGAGATGTTCCAAGAAAAACATATGGCGACACTTCCGAAGGTTCCCGCATCCGCTGGTACGTCAAGAAGAGTGGAACAATCTCATAGAGTAGAAGGCCACATGCCAGTGATAAAGCTCCATAATCGACACTGTGACCTTCTGGGTCCCGAAGGTTCTGAACCGGCGATGCACCAAGGATCAATAACTGCTTGATTGCATTTATTGAGCGTGCCATTATGGCCCAGTGCAGAGGAGTCCCCTCCAATCGAAGACACAAGGACTCGATTGGATAGTAATTCATTGTACTCTTCACGAGGCATGTCTCAGCATCCGCGCTTGTGAGCATCGTAGCAATTTGTGGCATGATATGATCTTCGAACACGATGATCCAGTGAAGGGGCGTTGCACCAATCTCGTCACACATTGTCGGATTTGCACCGTGGGATAGCAGGAGGCCAATGACGTCACTCGACCCTGCCATGCTAGCACAGAGTAATGGAGTCTGCCTCCGGGTATCCAGAACATTAACGTCCGCACCCTTATCAATGAGTAAGCGCACGAGTGCAGGATCTCCAGCATATGATGCAATATGCAACAAAGTAGCTAGACTCGATCTCTGGGGATTGCAGACAAGCTCGAATTCTAGCGAATTCACATTAGAGCAGTCGTCAGCAAGCCACCGACTTATCTGATCTGTATCGTTTACGGTGAGAGGCTCTCCACGGAATCGATTAGCTTGAGGGTACACTTTTGTTTTGGTTTGGCGCTGGTAGTTTCGGAGTAAAGTTATATAGAAGCTACTCTCGCTTTCTACCCGGCACTCATGGGGGTACCAGGATGGCGTAGAGAATGTCTGAGGAAGACTTTTGCCGTTCGCTTCGAAAATGCGCTGTCCGACAAGGTGAGCGCCGTCGTGGCCGTGTTTTGCAGATTCTTCGAGCCACTTGAGGCCTTCCTCAACATCTGGCGGGTGCGAGAATGACTCGCCGAAGCCGTTGAAGTAATGCCTGGCCAAAATAAATGCATCTCTTCCGGGTGTCTTGTTTTCGTCCTTCTTGATCCTGGACAGGAGTTGTTTCACAGATCTATGCTCAAGATCATTAGGATATGTGCTTGTATTTGTCAAGTCGTATAAAAACATCTACCAGTGTTTAGTGCTTGCGGCCATGCCTCCGAAAGAAACTTACGTCCGGTTCTTCCGCTCGTTGTTCCCAGGAAAGTCTTGCATCGTCAATCTGTGGACCTGGGGTCGCCTTCGCTACTTCGAGCCTAGTACCTGTCAGAAGCTATGAAATCTGTATATAGAGCAGTCGCTCACCTCGGGATTGGGCCGCCACTCTCCGCATAAAGTATTCGCTTCACCGCCGAAATGGTTTGCACTCGTATTTCTGGGTCCTCTTCTAGCGTCTGGAGAAATAGTGTCGTCAATCGAGTTATGTCAACTCCACTGAAGAGGCCGGCCGAATTTTTTGCACACTGGGTCGCGAATTCACGACAATTGCTCATGCTTGTGTCAATTATACCCCGAAAACTATCTGGCGAATCTCCGGGTCGCGCAGGAATCTCATCATTGCCTTTTGCGGACGCAATAAAAGAATATATTTCCTCGTAGTATGGCCGGCCACCCAAAACAACCTCTAAAACTAGCAGTCCATAGGAAAAGATATCACATAATTTATACTTATCACGTGGTACTTCTCGGTCTCCCAAGAGTTCTGGGGCCGCATACTGCGGAGTACAACGGTAGGTCCCTACCGCTGTGTTCTCAAATATGGAGTTTCCAAAATCAGAAATCTTTGCCACTGCCGTACCGCTCGGGTCTCGACACAGAAGAACATTTTCTTGTTTTATATCACCGTGTACCACTCCAGCAAGATGTAAGGCCTCCAGTCCAGTACACACCTGTGTGATGAATCGTAGTCTTTCATCAGCCTCGGGCTTCCTTTCCAAAAGGTACTTATCAAGTGTTCCCAGTTCGGCAAATTCGATGACAAGTCCCGGCGAATAACTCCCATAGCTTTCCTCCGCCTCTAACCAATCCCACCCTAAGACCTTGAGAATATTTTCATGTGATCGTAGTTCGGCTATAGTAGCTACACTGATCTCCCTCAAGAATGTCCCTAGTCTCCCAAGGAGACCAGGGTCACTGCGGGTGGGATCCTGAGGGAGAGTAAATTTCGTCTTCTTGACCACAAAGCAGCAAGGACTAGAAGCATCGAAATCCTTAGCGTACTTGTTAACCCGGAAGGTGCCCCCTTCAGCAATTGTTCCCTGACGCATGAAGGTATCTAGGTCGATTCGAGGAAGACCTTGCCGAGTCACATTAATAAGAAACTCCGATACTAGTGCAAGTTGTTGGTCCTCGGAGAGATCAGGCTCTTCTTTAGGGCTTCTTAGGGGAAGCGCGGGGACATCTCCCTGTGGGGTAAATAGGTCGGCGACCGGCGAGATGCCAAACATTGCTAGGGGAGAATCCATTTTGCTGTCAAACCTTGAGTCGATTAGTCTAAGAGTAACTTAGAAGCATAGTCTCTTACGTTTCAGGTTGTTCAGTTAAGTGTGGTGGCTTCGGAATGAAAGCTCAGGCGGCGGAGAGCGGGGCTGAAGTGAGATCATATTCTGCGCTCTTGGCATTATTCAAAGTTAGAATACCAGTCTAATCAAAACGATCTAATCATAGCCAATCTAATCTGAGCAATGTCACCTGGCAACAAAATATGGAGAGCAAAACGAAATACAACCAACCACACCCACGTCCGCCTCGTATGTCTCTTGGTACATCGCTCAAGAAAAAATCATCTTTTAATTTTATCAACACATAACCAAACGTAGTGCCTCATCATTAAGAAAACCCAATTACAAGTGCATGACTGTAACCTCGCACATGTCCCCACACTGAACGATCCAAAGACTATTACAATGCACTCATTCACTCCACCAACACTTATCCAAACTTTCTTTCATAACACTAAGTAATCGGCCCCCCTGACTCAGAGATCAGGATATACAAGAAACAGTAATTCTTTCCTAGAACAAGACCATCATAGATTTGCTGCCGCAGAGCCCAACACATCGACAACATACTTAGAAAACGCCTCCTGCAGTCTGGTCTCATCTTTATCATCTTCCTCCACCCCAAAGTCCCCAGATAAACATCTCATTGTAACATCACGGAACCTATTCCCAACCTTGACCGGTAAATTGACTTCAGCATGCTGCGATAGCCTCCGCGCAATCGCATCTGGCTCTAAACTCATGCCCGACGTTCCGATTAGTGCCTTTACCGGTGTCCATAATCCAATCTCAAGCAGCAGCACTCCCAGAGCATAGATATCGTGAATTCGCTGGAACGTAGTTTGCGGTTTGCCTTGCCTTAGTGGATGTCTGTAAATATTGCGCTCGGGAATGTCGTCATAATATCCGCTAGTAATTTTGGCCGTTGGACGGGCGTATTCAAAGCCAAAAATCGATGGTTCGTATTTCGTCGATTCGGGAGTTGTATTTGAAGTGCGGTGATTGAAGAAGAGGATAACGTCGCTGCGCAAGCTCTTATGAAGCCACCCGACTACATGGAACGCTGCAAGTGTACTGCTGAGATCGTGACAAAGCTTGAAGCGTTCTCCCAACGTTGGCTTTTGCGTTTTGTATGCGTCCATAAGTGAGAATACCCCGGCCGTCGATACCCCGCTCGGAATATCAAAGAGAATACCCCATTGGTTGTGTCCGACATCTTCGAAGAAACCAGCACATCGAAAAGCGCGGAATTCAGCGCGGGTTGCCTCTTTAAGAAGTGCTGCCAACTGGTTCATACTTTCGACATCGGTCTTGTGCGGTTTCCCATCCACAGGTGCAAACCTCTGGTATTCGACCAGCTTTCGTGCCGGCTTGCTCTTTAACACCGCGACACCCATGTGTGCTAATTTTTCATTTGCAAGAACAATAGCATCTCGGGGTAGTCGCATGTCTTTTATCGAGTCCTTATCCTTCAATATCTGTTGCAGTCCCGCTTTTTGTGAGAGTCCGAGTACAACCGCGTTGTCATCCGATTGCAAAGTTCTCAGGCCAAGCGGGTTTCCCAGAAGCTTCACTCGTAGCAGGATCAGCTCAAGATTTCGTTGGACTCTGTCATTCCACTCGGTGAAGCCTTGCACAATCTTCGATGCCCGTTTCTTATCTCGTAGTGCGAATTTGAACTTGCGAAATTTGGACGTCGATCTGTGGAATTTTTCCTCCAGTGTGCTCTGGTTCACAAATTCATTGCTCAAAGCCTCGACCGTGGCATCGGAGGGGTCGAGAGATTGCTCAGATCTAGCAATCTTGTACTCGATCTGAAGGGGAAGATAGTCGGACAACTGCTTCCTTAATTGCCTTAGTATTTCCAGAATCGTAAATTGCCATTCCGCTTCGAATTGATCGAATAAACGGCCACTGGGAGTTGTAGCCACGGGTGACGATGTAAAGAGTAGTTGCTGTAGCGCTCGGAGTCGGAGTTGTTCGTCGTCCATCCGTATCCGGAGTGCAGTAGCATCACTTCCAAAGTCCCGCTCATCTGAGATTGTTCGGTAGAGTAGGCGCGTTATTAGTGTCAGTTGGTTGAAGATAGCTAGTGCAAGGCCAGCGTAGGTGGCCATTTTTTAAGGTATCTGTTTCAGCACATCCATAGCCGAACAAGGCCAAAGAATTCTTAGTGCCTTACAGGTTTTTTGTATAGAAGCGATTGCCAGCAGGTATGAAATGTCGTTAGTTTGTGAAGGGCACTGGAATCGAGAACCTCGAGTTCACGTTTGTGTTAGGCGAGAGCTGAAGCTTCCGTTTGCAGATCAATGTACTAGACGATTCCCAAATGTGCGATCCTTTCCTTTAGAGTGGGAAAAGCGGGGAACCACTGGCCAAGCCGAACCCCACAACCAATGAACAATGGAGAATTGCACTGACGACATGGATTTCTTGAAGTAATCATCGTGTGCCATGTACTAGGAAGATACCAAAAGTCGGGCGCGCCCCATAAAATGCAGAAATTGTACACCTCCACAACAACAATTAAGAGAGATTCTAAAAGTGAAGAGAGTAATAGTAAGCCACCTAAGATGCTTCTATGGAGTTTTCTTAAAAAAATATTCGCTGTGTAGTGAATAATGAAAATCTTCGCATTTCTCGTTGTATAAAAAAAAAAGTTAAGCGCTCTTTTGCCCTATGTCACCGCACCCGACTTACCCTCGTACCCAAGTACAATTCCTGAAAATTACAACACAGATTTTAGTCATCACTCGGCAGCAGCCTATTAGTACCAAAGCTCAAAAATCAAATGCGACTACCAACAACCAAAAACTAACAAACCACACCAAAAAAGATTCGCTCGGTCGCAACTATGGTATTGTAGTACTGTATTTAAGGTAATTGATTAATTTGTTAGGGAGAGAAGGTGCGGGTGTGGGAATTTAAAAGTGGGAAGAATGGGATTTGGAATGCCACCTTTCATTATTTTGGAAGAGTGATGACGTGTTGAGAGAGAAAATTGGAAGTAGCAGGTAGAAGTAGAACCTCGGCAGCATGTGAAATAGATTAATCCTTGGTATTGAAAGTTGCTCTTGACGGGACAACTTGTGATGGGTTTTCACACCTGAGATGAACTTGAATGCACTGTAGGCAAATCCAGGCTAGTATGAACGAAAATAGTCATGCGATGAGCTGTCTTTAGATATGTATGTTCCATACAGTACACAACCCGTGACTACTCACAACCTGAAGCAGTCTACACAGCCATCTGGGGATGGACGGATTGCATTTTGACAGCACTTATAAGTTTTTGTGACGGAAACATCGACACACCACCTCACCGCTAGCTTTTGCCAACCCGTGGGTCGCTGGCCAACCATAAGCCGCCCTGTCATTTCTGGACGGCCTCACGATGCCTAGAGTAGGGCGTCCTTCGAGGACCCCGACGCCCAGCGCGGGTCCTTCCACCCCTCAAACCGTTTCCTCTCGCTTTACTGTATTGCAAGAGATGCATGAAGACGATGATTGGGACTCGGACTCCAGTTCGTGTTCCGGCCACTCCGCTTACGACTTTAATTACATTAGCGACAGTGATAATACCGTTGCTTCCACGATGCTTCCTATTATTGCCTTTGGTCGAAAGCAGAAGCCCAAAAACAAGAAGGGTAAAGGCAAAGCGACAACGCCTGCACCCAAGATGGTTACAAGTTAGGGGGTCTTTAAAACCTCTCAATAACAACAAACGATATCTGAGACCGCTTTTGCAGTTGAGGATGAAATACGAGATATCCCACAAGATATGGTGGAGAAGATAGTCGGAATGGCTGTCATTAAAGTCATGCAGTGACATTTCACAAAACTCTACTCAAGAATCGACAACCTGAAGACGGAAGTGTCGACACGCAAAACAACTGTTGCAGGTCTTGTGGAGGAAAATAAAAAGTTGGGTGAATCTAGGGGGAATGCGCCTGACACGGAAATGCAGCCACTAGAGCTGCCCGTGACACCAAAAAAGGATCTTATGATCAGGCCACGACAACAGTTACAAACGCATAAGCATGTGTGAACACCGTTGGCACAAGAGATATTAACTCGAAATTGCGCGAAACAAGTCGGGAAGGACAGTGTGACACCCATGATTAATGACGAATCGGATGCGGAACAAGGGCGACTGGGTAAAGCACCGAGATTGACATCCCCACCACCCACGCTTTTAGATTCTCGATATGCTGGAGCTTTGGCAACGGCGAAGAGGAAGGAGGCTGATAGGGGAGAAAGTGATAGGGGGAAGCGGACACAGAGCGAGCCGACAACCCCGAAACGTCAACAACAAACACGAGGGAGGTCTGAGGGGTCACATGACTGAGTGACAGAACCCAGGATTACGATAATGTGTAGGAAGGAGGACAATGACAGGGGTGGAAGACGACTCGGAGGGAGGGGAGGACAACAACAGTGGGAGGTGTCTGATGCCCCAGAAAGGGAAATAGAGAAGGACGGGTAACCTCGAAGGAGTCGGGTTGTTACAAAATATAATGATGACCACGGAGTTACAGAGAATTATGCCAGCCGTGGTGGAAGACATGAAAGTTGGCGACCCCATAAGGGTTAGCTGGGCAGGGCTTAGGAATGGAGGAGAGTTGGAAGAGTGGCAGTTTAGATTGTGCCTATATGGTTTGAAGATCCTGCAGGGCAAGATTGTATTTTACGACTCTCTTTTGTTTAAGTTTGCTTTATTATTTGGTGCGTTTTGTGAGTGGGTGGGCTCTTCGGAGTAGCGGTAAGTACATCGGCAATGACCCAAGTTCCCGTCAGAAACACCCGCGTGTTCCGGACGGCTCTGACGGCTCTGATGGAGCCTCGTACCCTCTCATGGAGATTTACACGCTACCCGTCGCCTTGCTCACATCCCTGCTTTACATTTTGGTGAGGTATACCCACATCAGAACGACACGTGTGTTACATGCATCGCTGTGGCTGCAGTTATGCTGAAGCCGTTTAAACAATGCCTGGCGATGTTTATGCCTTTCTCTGGCCGCCGCTTCTTTGGGAATGCTGCTAGTGCCCCTGGAAATCATAGCTACTACTTATCGTTCAACAATTTTCAAAACTTATGCATTCAGTTTGTATTCTCATCTATGTATCTATGCTACCTATCTAGACACGGTATGTCTGGACAGGCAGCAGGCGGTGATTGTCAGCAATTCGAGGTGCGCCTGAAGATGATGATCGACTGAATGTCCACCTCTGTTACCCCTGTATCTCCGTACACCCGCCGTCGCTCATTAACATTGTAATTGGAGGCCGTGATCGAGCGAGTTGAGAGATGCACTTGGAGGCTAAGATCGAGTGAACTCAGAGATGCACTTGGGGGCCATGATTGTGCGAACTTGGAGGCCGTAATCCAGCGAGTTTGGAGATACACTTGGAGGCTGAGATTGAGCGAGTTTGGAGATGCACTTGGAGGCCGTGATCGTGGGAACTTCGATGTTGTAATCGAGCCGGTTTGAAGATACACTTGGAGGCTGTGATTGAGCGAGGTTGGAGATGCACTTGGAGGCCTTGATCGAGCGAGTTTGGAGATACACTTGGAGGCTGTGATTGAGCGAGTTTGGAGATGCACTTGAAGGCCGTAATCGTGCATGTTAGGATATACACATGGAGGCCGTGATCGAGCAAGATTGGACGAGGACTTGGAGGTGGTCGCTGGACGGTGCGCTGGGTCCTGTGACAGTATTTCATCAGTTAGTTAACTCGCAACCGTGGGAATGTGACAAGGTGACTTTACCTTTGAGCTCTCATGGGGAGCTAGCTGATGGCGGTCGATCATGTATGGAGGCATGCCGGAAGTTGACGCAATATTCAGGGGTCAACTCGTTATCATGAGAATGATGGGAAGACAAACAATCTTTGAGTGCTGTACTGATGGTATGCTGTACTTGGTGTATGCTGTACTCAGTGTATGCTGTACTCGGTGTATGCTGTACACGGTGTCAACTCATGATCATGCCATGGAGAGATAGGGAGGGATGACTTAACATTGTGTTCTGCGATGATGGTTGAGATGTGGATGAGAAATAGAGATATGGGGGATGAAGATGAGAACGATGTGGAAGATACGAGCGGATATGAGAAATCAGGTTGTACAACTTGCCTGATTGGGTTGGGAAGACCTCGTAACGGCGTTATTACACGCCGGATCGCGACTCGTACCTGCTGTATTGGGGATGGTAAATTAACTTGCACATGAAATTCTCTTAAGTCCCAGTTCCTCATGATGATTTGTCCCATGTCCTCTACTATCAGCTAAGAACACGAAGTTAAGTCATCCCTCTCTATTTCTCGATGCCATGATCAAGAGTCAACCTGGCTCAAGGAGCATCGATGAGCGTGAGAAGATGTAATACTACCCGGCCGCAACGATCCACCCAATTGGGTAGATCCAACAAATCGTAGCAAGAGCGAGTGAGATCAAAAGATGGGAATGATGGAGTGTGTATTTTGTATTGCCCAACAGAGCGAGAAGAAACAGCGAAACAGCGATCGGAGGGCGATAAGCAACGCAACGCGTCGTATTGACGCCTGACACGGAGCAATCCGCCACGGGGGTGTCTCTGACCGCACTGACGGAGCATGTCCACTCTGACGGAGCCATTCCGCCTGGACGGAAATGTTTTTGCTGATGTAGGAGGGACCACTTTCCCTAGGAGAGAGATTGAGAGTTTCAACTGCCTTGTGACCTCCTGGTTGAAGACCGAGGAAGTTCCGTGGGGGGGGTTGACATGCCATGACTGTTAGCGGTCGGCCGGCTTATGGTAACTTAGTCAGGCACCTCCTTTCGGGGGTGAATGCAAAATGATTACAAACAAACAAATAAGTTTTTGTCTGGAGAGATATCAACAATGACCATGATCAATTGCCACATCTATTTCATTAATTACTGATGATGGAGTTTGATGGGATTCCATTAAACTACTGATACCTATTACTGGATTGGGTGAGTTGTGGAAAGATGGGACCATGATTATATACTAAGTATCATTTCACCCTAACTTATGGATAATACTGTGCTTATACAGTGTGGGGTTCTTTGGGTTGGAGAGTGGCTAGATGAAGCATTGTATATGTAGAATAGCCCAGTGTGGTTAGAGATAGGAGATGGTTTGCAATGGCTCACCTAGTGTTAGCAATGGTTCCAGTTTTGGAACCAGCCGGTTTCAAAGGTCTGTGTGGCAACGTCATTGCCCAATCAAAAATCGACGATTTGTTAAGTGAACCATCACTTTAAGGCCACAAATGTTGATCAGAGAGTTTGGTTTTTGTTATGTAAAATATGCAGCTCAGCATGGTGCATCTTTTAGCAGTCACCGATTTTTGATATCTTTAAATCTCAGCAAGCGGCAGCCCCAAAACCTCGTTTTTCGGCCAAAAATGACAACAATTTCACAGCAGCTTCCTGAGTACTAAGGATATCAAATATCGGGGACTGCCAAAAGATGCGCCATCTGAAGCTCCACATTTGATGTACCAAACACTAAATTATCGGATGAAAAATCAAGGAATTAATTGAAGGAACCATTTGCACAAATCTGGACAGAACCACCTGGGGCTGGGTTTTCATTGGACCGCTATAGTCCAAATGGTCTGAACATGGAACCATTGCTAACACTAGCCCCGGCGCGGATGCACACACATAAGCTCACAATCGGTGGGAAGCAAGAAGCAAATTCCACCAGACAATCTGAGTAAGAGATCTGCTCTCCCCAAGATCCAATTGTCTACCATTCCAGCAGAATCTCAGGCTGCAAATGTCAACACCATGGTTGCGAGGCATCGTGAATTTTGTCTCGGTGGGTGCGGCAAAGGCAGGATGCAGACTGGGATATTGACTGCCGCCATAATTTATGCCGCCCACCACCTGCTACCCCCAACCTGCTTCACGCCACACGGCACTCACCTCACACTGCTCGTCACACGCCACCTGCCTACCTCACACCTCGAATGCCTGGTGTCTGCAACTCAACCAATCTCGGGATCGAACATGTAGGATCATATTCGGCAAGAGTAGACTTTTCCACTGGAAGCTTTTGGCCGATGGAATACTCTGAGTTTGAGGAAGCTTTGGGTAATAGAAGGCTCTAGGTCTGGGGAAGCTTCAGCTAGTAGAAGGCTCAAGGTCTGTGGAAGCTATGATGCTGATGTTGACATAGCCTACCTACTTGTCCAAGTATTTCTGTTACTCTGATTATCATCACCGAAACCATCACAATCACCATCATCACCATCGCCATCATCGCCATCGCCATTATCACCATCGCCATCAACTGCATGGCCATCCTCACTATTGCCATCATCACCATTGCCATCAGTACCATGGCCATCATCACCATCACCATCATCACAATCGCCATCATCACTATCGCCATCATAACTCTTGCCATCATCACCATCGCCATCATTCCCACCTCAAACAACACCATTGCCATCAGCACCATCCGCCCCAGCCCAAATGCGCACACATACACCCACAATCTGTGGGAAGTAGGCAGCAGAGTCCCCTGGACTATCTGAGTTAGAGATCTGCTCTCCCCAAGATCCAATTGTCTACCTTTCCTGCAGTATATAAGGCTGCAATTGTCAACATCATGACCATGAGCCATCGTGAGATCTCGTCACGGTGAGCACACTAGAGATAAGGTTGCGACTATAATATTGACCTAGGCAATGATTTCGGGCACCACCACCCGCCACACGTCACCAGGTGCCTGGCTCCTGCACCTTAGCAAGTCACTGGATGCGGCATACAGGAGTGTACATGGGAACATTTAGTCAAGTAAGATTGGGAGTGTCTTCCCTCGTGTGAGTGTACTTGCGAGCAACTCGGAGGTGTACTTGGGTGCATACTGGGAGGTAATCTTCGGAGTGTCTTGAGAGCTTACTTGGGACTGTATATTCAAGCAGGGTGGAAGCTTGTCATCGAGTGCAATTGGGAGTGTACTTGAGTAGTGTTAGCAACGGGTTCAGGTAACCCGCCAGCGGTCCGGGTTTGAACTGTAAAAATGGGTCGGTTCGGTTCCAGATCTGGCCAAAAAGCTGACCCTCTGACTCTTGGCGGGCCAAACCCGGAACCATACCGGTCAACCTGCGGGTTTCGCCGGGTTTCGAGAGACCCGTCAGTTCCAATCTCTGGTTCTGCATTTCGGGTTTCACATTGATGGCCACAGTCAGATATGCTACTGTAAATCGTGAAATATTGAGATTGGTACTGCACGCTTCATTTTCAACATATCAGCCGCCTTGATGTGCAAAAGAGGCATACTCACACGCCCAACCACATCCTGAACATGAGCGTCAACAAAATGTCGATGATATTTGGTCTTGCATCTTCGGTAATATGAGTGGAGCTTGATCACAAGCATCCATAAAGAAGGATATGGCAGCCTTTATAGGCAGATATGTACAGTATATTCTAGCCACATCCTCCAGGACAGTAACAACTTATTTCATTTACAGAGCTACCACTAAGTATTCTTGAGCCTTTTAACGTATAGTAACAGTCAAAACGATGTATATAGATAACAACCGCCACATTGTACTGTGATTAACCATGATGTAAGACTAACAATCGTTGACACTCTGTTGACGCACATTCTGAAGATGGGGCAGGAAGCGTTTCACGTTCATTTTTGCCTATAAAGGCAGCCAGTAATAAGTTCATTACAATGTGCAACCTGTCGCCCTGCAGATTACCCATCATACTTGACCAAAAATCGTTGACGCTCCGTTGACACTCATTTTCATGTTGGGGCAGGGAGGGTATTGCACTCTGTTTTGACTATAAAGGCATCCAAAAATACCTTTACGACTGGCTATAACCTATGTGAGGTGTGATTTCCCAGGACGCATGACGACAAATCGTTGACTCTCCGTTGACGCTCATTTTCATGATGGGGTAGGGAGGGTATTGCTATCTGTGGTGCCTATAAAGGCTGCCAAAAATTGCTTTATGACTTGCTACAACCTATTGGAGGTGTGATTACCCAAGATGCATGACCAAAAATCGTTGATGCTCCATTGACGCTCATTTTGATGATGGGGCAGGGAGGGTATCACTATCTGTTTTGCCTATACAGGCTGGCAGAAATACCTTTATGACTGAGTACGACCTATCGGAGGTGTGATTTCCCAGGACGCATGACCAAAAATTCTTGACGCTCCGTTGACGCTCATTTTCATGATGCGGCAGGGAGGGTATTGTAATCTGTTTTGCCTATAAAGGCAAGCAAAAATTACTTTATGACTTACTACAATCGATCGGAGGTGTGATTTCTCAGGATGCATGACCAATCCTTGTTGACGCTCTGTTGACGCTCATTTTCATGATGGGGCAGAGAGGGTACTGTAATCTGTTTTGCCTATAAAGGCAGGCAAAAATTACTTTATGACTTACTACAACCTATCGGAGATGTGATTTCCCAAGATGCATGACCAAAAATTGTTGACACTCCATTGACGCTCATTTTCATGATGGGGTAGGGAAGGTATTGCAATCTGTTTTGTTTATAAAGGCCGGCTGGAATACCTTTATGTCTAAGTACGACCTATCGGATGTGTGATGTCCCAGGACGCATGAACAAACATCGTTGACGCTCCGTTGTTGCCCATTTTGCCATGGCTGTATCCACGATATGCAATCAAGTAATTTGGCACAGTCTATCATTCACATTGTTTTGACTGCCTTTCCGGTGTTTGCATTTACTTTCTTCTTGATCACTACGTTGTGCTTTAATAATACATAGATATATATAATAATAATCTCTAAAATCCCGTGTCTTTCGGTCACTGCTCGTCATCAGGTGCAGGAACGCTCAATTCGCTGCTTTTGTCTTGAAAATCAATGTTAGCCGCGATACCACGCAACAGATAGTGTTTTAACCTTCATGAGTGAGCACATCTGGATCAAAATCGGTATCGTGCTCGGTATGCTCATCATCTTCGAAAAATTACGCACACAGAAGAGATGTATGGGAATGTGTATATCCGGCCGGCAAATTGACAATTTCAGATGGTTGAGCTCCGCGAGTGTCAGCGGTTGGGGCGGGTGGGGCGGGTGGCGTGTGCGGCGGATCTGGAGTCGGCTCTGGAGTCCACAGTCTGCATCAGGAGGGTGGTGGTGCACCTGTTCCTTTGCGTCTTCAGCGTGTCTGCAGATTCTTTCCGGTGCCATTTTGGCAAGGAAGGGAGCAGGACTTTTGGTTTTGACGAAGCATTGCCGGGTGTCTTTGTATCGCAGCCTTCACCTTGTTATGCCCAGGAAAGTCAACACCACACTGCTTATCTTCCCGGACCTCAGCGTGTGATATCTTAATAAGATGTTTCGTTGCCTCTATTGCGACGTGCGAAAAGCCTTCTTTGGCCATTTTGTCCATATTCAATGCCAGGCTTATGTCGGACTGTTCCAGCTGTACCCGACCTCCTTGCCTTGCCATAGTTGCAGACATGTTGAAAACCTACAAGCCATTAGTTGCTGCTTCTAACAATGAAATTCAGCTGTTACCTCTACCATATACGCTTCCATAGCCTCCTCTAAGGTAATTAACGCCTGTTTCGTCCACTCCCGGGAATGCTTCACAGGAAATTCATCTGCGAAAATCCCAGAGCTAACAACATCATGATGTTCAATTTTGCGGACTGTGCGGACATATGCCTTTGACGACCTTAGCGGTTTCCATTTACGGGCAGCAAAAAATTCGTTACGTAACTCTGTGCAGACAGCCGCTTTACGTTATTCAGCTAACTGACCGCTGATTGCCTCGATACGGATGCACTCACATCCCATGGCATGCTGCTTCATATTTTTCCTGCTTCCAGTCTTGCGGATGATTTTTAAATGTGAAATCTGGGTCATATGTTTGGTGGCTGCATCGGCAGCGTCGCGGTGAACTAACTAGTGTCTGCGGTCTTGTTGTGTGCCAAGTATATCCGTATATGATGTAGCGCCAGCCAATCTGCCGATATCCGATCCGCTCTCACCTGGCGGAGATGATTGTGTATCCATGATGTGCTGGAGTCGAATAGGACAGGAAGATGATAACGAGAGGAAGTGGGAAGCCATGAGGACTATATAGTCAGCTTCATGTCAGAATGCAATTAGTAGCAGCCAACATGATCGTTATGCTCAAGATGAATCGTACTGAGTATGGCTGCATGTTGCAGGGTTTTCCCACCGCCCCGCAATTTGCAAAGAGTCGGTCTGATCTTGTTTGTTTGTTGACAGGGATAAATTAAAGTGTAAGACCCGCGGAATCAGGCAATTACTAGATACAAATAGAATGCAGTTCGAGGGAAAGGACGTCTGCTGATGTTTGTGTCAAAAATCCCGGGATATTACATGAAAATGAAACTAACAATCATGTCATATCGTACGGTTAGCGTTTAAATTCCTGATTTCTTGACAGTCAATAGGGAGATTTTGCTTTGTTCAAGATGAGTAAAAGTACCAACCTTGACATAAAAGACGCAGCTTGCCTCCATATTGTCCATAACTTGCAACATCCAACATCTCGCCCAACAACAAAGTCCACAGAAACTACAATGGTCAATGCTCCGAAACAGAACTTTTCTCCCCTCCCGGCGGGCAGATACGGTACATCGACAATGCGGTCAACCCAATGACGTTATCATGCGAATGAAAGGAAGCGCGGGTTGGTGGCAGAGAGACTTCGAGCCCTTGGGGCATTGCGCAGCTTGAGATCCAAACAGAAGCTTGCGGCAGAAAAGCGACGAGAAACGCACTTCTTGAGCAATGAAGAGAAAGAGCAATGGATTGAGCATTATGTTGAGAGAGAAACCGCAGGGGCAAGAAAGAGAGTTGAAGACGCAGAGGCAGCGGTTCAACAAGAGCAGGATGATATGACCTATGCCGAAATCGTGGGATTGATGTCCAGAGAGCCCGAACAGATGTTGGAGGAGATGCTGGTTGCTATGGGAGACAGTCTGAGTGATCTTGCATGTTCTGACGATGGGGAGGCTGGGGAAGACGAGGATGATGAAGAAACTGAGCAGGGCAAGCTGAGCAATGATGATGAACCCGGCTGGGTGATGGGCACAATCACCGAAACGGTACTGCAGCGCATGAAGAGCTTTCGGCAGAAGCAAATGAAGCTCGACGAACTGACTCAACCCGAATGGGAGAAAGCTGCTTACTACTCATGTGAACGAGATAAGAAGTATGGCACATCCAAATTGAGGGTTACAGCAGCCGTTCAGCAGTAAACAAATGATGACGCTCTGGCACTTCCGCTGACAACATTTGGAGAGCTTATGGAGAGCTTTGACATTGTCCCCTGAATATCGCAAAGGCCGCAAGGGACTACTCGATCAGGAAGTAGTCATATCTGGCTAGGTTCCGTGAAGCCACATTCAAAATCAAGCATACCGAGTGGTAAGCCAGCTGCGGAGCCCGATTCGTCCACATTACTGAAAGTGAAGCCAGTTGAACCAGTAAGCTTTCACCCCTGCATATAGCCTCCTGCTAATTACCATATAGGTATCGAATTGTGACGAAGAGATTGTGACTGCTCCAGTGTCTGCGGAAGAATAGATATGCAAAGTGCAATGCATGATGTCCGATCGCGGTGAAAAGCAATGTGTTTACCAATTTTGCTACGTGTCAGCTATTTCTTGATTTCAGTGACCAAATTGTGAGACAAGATAATTCGTCTGTGCATGTGCAAGGGTCGAACGCACCATGTGAATGTTCTAAAATCCAAATCGCACTGTAAGACGGCCTAAACGTTCAGTTTCCTTTTGCATGTGACTATTAAGCCACAAAGCAAAAGCAATACAAGTGACAAAATATGCTAACAAAATTTAAGTGAGTGATGTCATACGTGTCATAGACTGAGCGGTTAGTGCGAACGACGAATTGATCTGAACGACAACCGTCATGCTGAATTCATCAATATATCTAACTCCATACCTCGCCGCACAGACCTGATGGACATGGTTGAGATATTTGAAATTGCTTGTGGTACATCATGGAAAATGAGGAGAAGGAGCTGGATAAGGAATGGTGAGGAAGTTGAGCTATATTTACTAAAAACAAGTGAAATGATCTATATGCCGTCAATTGCCGTCCGAAAGCGCGAGAATGTAATAGGCCAAGTCATTTCTCACTCAGATAGTGTAGATAGCAGTTGATCCGAAATTGAGAGGTAACAAAACTCCTTGATGCAAACGATGATACATACGAATGTAATATTGGATGTCAAACATGTGTTTATCATTCGTTGCATACAATTCTTGAGTGTACATAGGCTGTTTCGATGTGATTAATGTGAGAGTCAACACAGTGTCCACGATTTTAAGTCATACTCATTCGGCAATCAATGGGCTGCATTGTCATATCGGTCCAAAGTGAATTCATAAGTCGGTGTTATTGCGAAAAAGCAAATGACTCGCTCGTTGCCACATCCTAAAAATGAGCAACAATGGAGCCTCAACTATGTTTGGCACTGCGTCATGGAACATCCAGTAGGCTGTGCGGATACAGTAAGTCATAATCGATCTATCGGCTGCCTTTTAATACAACAATGGTGGTAGCAACATTTCGACTATGTCCTACAAATGAGCGTCAACAGAGCGTCAACGACTTGTGGCCTTGCATCTTGGAATATGCATTGGCTGTGCGGTGACGTTACTCCATGATCTCGCTATCGGCCGCCTATCTAGGCAAAGACTCTTGCAACAACATCGCTACTATGTAATAGAAATGAGCATCAACGGAGCGTCAATGACTTCTAGCCTTGTATCATTGAGAATCCTAGTGCTTTCCAGCGACATTGTGCCATAATCAGATTATCGGCTGCCTTTCTAGGCGCAAAGGCTTGCGACAACACCGCTACTATGACTCAAAAATGAGCGTCAACGGAGCATCCACGACTTTTGGCCATGCATCTTGGACAATCCGGGCGCAGTGCGGCGAAATTGACACATAACCGCTCCATCGGCCGTCTTTCTAAGTAGAAATACTTTTGACGACATCGTCACAATGCCCTAAAAATGAGCGTCAACGGAGCGTCAACGATTTGAGGCCTTCTATCATGCAACATCATGGGGCTGTGGAACTATAATGATCCATAATTGCACTATCGGCCACCTTTCTAGGCAAATATGCTTAGGACAAAATCGTAACCATGTCCCAAAATGAGCATCAGCGGAGCGTCAACGATCTTTGCGCTGGCATCTTGGATAAGCTTACCGGAATGGAACGCAGATTAACCACAATGAACCTATCATCAGCCTTTATCGGGAAAACTGCAAGTTACGATATCGCGTCCGCCTGCAACATTTGAGCGCCCACGGTGCGACAAGACTCCAAACGCTACACAGGAATAAACTGCATTATGCTGTTCCTAAATGGTGTTTTATGCGGTCAGTTGTTGCAATTCGTTCTTGTATTCAACTCCACAAATATGCATGCAATGTCTTACTGATCTGATTATTGTCCTTGTAGCAGTAGAGTCAATATTGAAGAACCCGCAGTCTGCTATAATGTATCGTGATTTTCGGCAGTCTTTCGATTTGTATTACCCAGCTTGCCAATTTTTACCGCCGTGTCAGATACATAATCATTGAACACCTCATTGCTCGAGGTTATGATCGCTTCCAAAAATTAATGTGTCTTTATTCGCGATTTGAGAGACCTTACTTTGCAAATCATCTTCGACGCATGTTGGGCTTCAATGAATATAGGTTCGAAGCGGCCTATTGCTTGGAATGCGTCTAGACATTCGCCCTCGTGGCGATTGTATCTGCACTATGGAATTGAGGAGTCCGGCAGCCCTGGCATCATATGTATCATTTACCATCAAGTTCTTTGCCATCCATCAGAACATGGGACAAGCTCAATGGGGAAACACTGGCTGGCAAAAGCTCACATCGCAAAGTTAAACGAATTAACAGAGTCAGAGGTCACTGAATTGGCTAGTTCGACGGTGGATGGAACAACTTTGGCCATGCTGAAGAGGCAAGGAAGTCGGGGAATCACAATAGTAAGTTTACACAGCAAAATCATATTTGATATCCAGTTGAATCCATATTGACCGAAATGACAGACAAAACGTTCCAAAGTTGCAGCTAAGGACTTTGAAACTTAAGAGTTTCACCAAGACACATGGAAAGGGTACCTCATGTTAGGATTTGTTTCGGCACATATTCCATGAAACGCTATATCAAATCGTGAGCGGCCGCGGTCATATATGGCATTACGTGACGACTTAGTGCTGCCGTCTGCTACGACTCTTACTATCATTTGCCGGAGTGAATATGCACTGGCAGTGGATGCAATCAAAAAGCAATTGCCGGTAGGAAATAAAGTTAGTTTAACTTTGGACGGATGGACATCAACAAACAAATTGGCCATAATGTCGGTCATTGCATACTATATGGATCGAAATTGGGCATTGTGTGAAGTTTAACTCGCATTCGATGAGGTTAATTGCCTGTTCTATTCCCGTTTCGAAAGCTAATCCAGGATGATAGGTCAAGGGCCAACATACTGGAGCAAGACTAGCCGTACATTTGAAGGACGTGCTGGATCGTTTTGAGCTTACTGACGGCCGTTTTCTTGGTATTACAACAGATAATGCTTCCTCAAATTACTCGATGACACGCGAGCCGCAATCAACACTAGAGGCCTCTGGAATCCAATGGCCAGCATTGAGGAACCACATACCATGCATGGCGCACGTCATACAGCTCACTTTGAGTGCATTCATGAGCGGTCTCGGTGTGAAAGGCCGCACCAAGTCCTGGGAAGCCCATAAGCGTTAGCAGCAATTTGGAGAGAATGAATGCATAGACGTTGGGAAGAGTCAAAGACTTCCAAAAGAGGGCAATGCTGGAATCAATAAGGTGTTGGCCATGAGACGAGGTTAAGCAAAGATAATTGAGCAAGTACGTATTTCATGATATTTTGAATGTCCTGAAGCTGACCTTCATATAGCAGAGAATGCTTGCAGTGTTAATTATGCTAACACTTGGTCGCCAAAACGAGTTCATTCACAGTCAAAAAGCCAAAGTCCCCATTGCTGTACTTCCGATGATGGATGTGAAGACACGTTGGAACTCTGCCCAGGAGTCGCTCGAGCGCGCTTACCGTTTACAGGAATTCACCCCCAAGTGGCTTCAAAACCCAAAATACAGTGAATACTGGCCACTATTCACAATGCTGGATGATTGGCAGATTGTCAAGTATGTCATGGAAGAATTGAGGCCATTTTGCTATTGGACTCTTTAGATGTCGAAGAGGCATACAGTCACATTGCATCACGTTATCACAGTCTACAATGACATGTTCGATCACATGGATGGCGTGATGCGAGGTTTGGCCCAGAAGAAGACTGGATGGAAGGAAGACTTGTTCTTCGCTGTGAAGTTAGCTCCACAAAAGCTCTCCAAATACTACGCCGAAGTGACTGCGATGACCGGCATGCTTCTGATATCCGCACACATCCTCGATCCTTTCAGGAAGTTGCCATCGTTTAGAAAGTGGGACAAGGGAATGTTTATTAATCATGAGGACGAGACATCCTACACAACACAATACCAGGAGGCCCTTCTCAAGTATGTCGAGAATCAATACAGCGCCAAACATGGACGTGTGCCGGTGAATGAACTGGAAACCATACCAAGCAGCAATCTCGTCCCCTCCGCAACGGCTTCAGGCTCCTATCAATCATCCTTTGATCCTTATGATTTGTCCAGTGATGATGAGGAATACTTAACACCTAACAATGTGGCCGAGAGTACCCCCGGATGTAGCAATTGCGCAGCCCCCTTATTGACCGCATTCAGGCTCTATTTGAATTTGCCACCTGCAGCACCAAAGAACTGGGGACAAATTAATCCAAATCTCAATGATGACCACTCCGACTCAATGGAGATTAGCACTACCTTTTGGATACCGGACATAACAGATTGGTGGCGACAACAGGAGGAAACTCACTCAAAGTACGCCAATCTCTCCAATATGGCAAGTGACATACTCTCTATCATACCACATGGTGTAAGAGTGGAGGCCAGCTTTTCCCTTATCCAAGATGTTATTGGCTGGAGGCAGTCGAAAACCACAGGCGAGGCCCTTCGCGAAAACGTCGTTGTAAGACAGTTTGCTCGAACCAATAACGGTATTCTGGCAGGCACTAACCCGGAATTGAATACCACAAACACAGCAAACGACTCGGAAATGAAGAAACAGGAGGAGGAAAGGAAGTTGCACTTCATGGCCAAGGTTCACGACTTTTTGGAGATGTGGCAGGGTAGCCAAAACCTACGTGCTGCCCAGAAGGAATCTTGCACTCAAAACATGCAGATGACTGCTGTAAGATACATTTCGGACACCGAAGAGATTGTCAATGCATCCTGGTCACTCTATCGACATGATGGTGCTGCTGCGTTTAAATTGTCAGAACGATCACCTTTGCCACCCGCTTTGTCTGCAAAGGACCTCCCTGGACGACGATCTCAAATCTTAAATGTTCGCCGAATCCGGCGAATCAACCATCATCAAGTAGAATGCGGCAAGGATAGCACACCGGAAAGCATTCCAGACAACGATGATTGGCTAAACTGGATTGGCGTCTTGGATAATCCAAATGACAGCGAAGATGATTGCGCAGGAGATGATCAATCTGATATAGAGCAATACAATGGCATCGAGGATTCGGAATGCGCAGAGCAGCAGGATGTGAGCGCCGCGCTAAATGTGCCCAGATAGGTTTGGCCGACACGGAAGTCAAAGTGACAGGCTGAAATGTTGTTGGTAATGGTCAATGCGGTTGAAACGCGGGGAAATAAAGGAGGGAAGAAAAGGTAGGACACAATGTGTCAATGGTTCACCAGCATTATGTAGCTTGACCGAGAGTTTCAGTTAGAGATATATTATAGGCGAATGGCAAGAAGAAGCTTGTGAATATTGGTTCATAAATAGATGTATAGCAGGCGCAATGAATCTTTTGGCATGATACATCATTGTTAGTCGTGTGAGTGTGAACAGTTCAACATAGTTACAACGCTCGGCTTTGCCACAGGGCCGAGTCTCAATGAGGCAGTAAGACAACCAATAAAGTCAAATTAGGATGAAGACAATTATCGATGGCAGCAGATGTTGAATGGACAATACATTAAAATGAGCATCAACGGAGCGTCAACGATTTGTGGTCTTGTAAGTACTGTAATTCACCAGTGACTTGGTCGTTGTTATGCATAGCAGATATACTGGCAGCTTTTATTGACAAAAGTGATAGCAACACGGTCACGGCCCCATTCTTAGCATGAGCATCAACGGAACATCAACACTTTGTGTTCTTGTAAGTACGGTAATTCACCTGTGACCTGGTCATTGATATGCATAACGGACGTATTGGCCGCATTTATTGGCCAAAGAAATAGCAACACGGTCACTGCCCCATTCTTAGCATGAGCGTGAATGGATCTTCAACGATTTGTGGTCTTGTAAGTATGGTAATTCACCAGTGACTTGGTCGTTGTTATGCACAACAGAGGTATTGGCAGCGTTTATTGACAAAAGAGATAGCAACATGGCCTCCACCCCGTTCTTAGCATGAGCGTCAATGGAGTGTCAACGATTTGTGGTCTTGTAAGTACGGTAATTCACAAGTGACTTGGTCACTGTTGTGCCTAATGGACGTAAAGGCCGCTTTTATTGGCAAGCGAGATAGCAACACGGTCATGGCCCCATTCTTAGCATGAGCGTCAACGGAGCGTTAACAATTTTTAGCTTTGCATCTGGAGTAAGTTATGTTCTGATTGGTTGTGGATATCCATTTATGAGATATTGGCAGCCTTCACTGGCAAAAACAACAGCGACATGCTCCCTGCGACATCCTGAAAATGAGAATCAACAGAGCGTCAACAGTTTTAGGACTTGCATATTTCGTAATCAAGGCATCATGCAGATCTTCGCGTGCATAACTGGATTATTAACCGCGTTGCTAGGCACAAATACCATATATTGAAGGTGAAATACAGATACCAAATTAATCGATATTGCAAACTGCTCAACAAGCAAAAGCACATTGTTGGTAGCTGAAAACGAGATTTTGATAAGATACTATTAATACACTACCAATTCAAGAGCTGTATATGAATCTACAGACGGACCGGCCAGGCGACCCACTGACAACCCGCCCATTGCAGACAGATTGGGACTTTTCGATGGAATCGTACCCCAGTGGGCAGTTCGGGTTCATTGACGACCCGGACCGGCAATTTGGCAACAGTTCGGTTTGGACCCGGCCCCAAACCCGAAGTTACGGTCCAGAACAGTTGCTAACACTATGCTACAGAGCGTGCTCGGGTGTGTGATTGTGTGCGTCTCGAGAGCTGACATGTGAGCGTACAGTCCAGAAGGCTGGGAGTGTGCAATTGAGTGCAATTGGGAGTGTACTTGAGAGCATGCTTGGGAGTGGGGTTGAGACTGTACTTGAGAGTGTGATTGAGAGTGTGATTGGGAGTGTGATTGACAGCATCTTGAGAGCGTACTTGGGAGTGTGCAAAGCAGTGCATTTGGCAGTTTGGTTTCAAGGTTGTTGAATGCAGCATGATGTATAGTATCAACCGCATATAACATCAGCAACAACTGTAGTTTCCGTCAGTAACACCCGTGTGTTCCAGATGGCCCTGACGGCTCTGACAGAACCTCGGACCTTCTGATGGGGAATTACCAGGTGCCTGTGGCCCAGGCGATGGGTCCGAGTTTACTGGACTGATGTTCTGGCCTTCAGCCACACCTGGGAGCACCTGGTAGCACTCTGGGAGAAACATCTTGTTTGGGAATGATGCTGGTGTGCCTGGAAATTATAGCTACTACTTATCGTTCAACGATTTACAAAACTTATGCATTCTGTTTGCCTTCCCATCTATGTATATTCTAATATATATACACATGCTTTGTCGGCTCGAAGCATTCTCATTGGTTGACTTGTGGTACCTACCTCTAAGAAGGATTTTTATTGGCTGACAACCCACAGCTTCAATCATTTCGATGGCTTGGCATACCCCATCAAATATCCTCAAATATCCACTCCCAATTAAGTATTTGAGTTCAACTGTGATCAGAATGTAATGTTTACATGAAATGTTCAGAATTCAATGCTCTTGCACCCTGCAGTCTCAAATTGAGCATGTCTTCGAAATTGATTGCATGATTATGGAAAATGCTCGATTTTTGGTATCTGGTGGCAATTTTCGAGTGTTTTTGTACAGCCACTCTATCAATTTTGATCATATGGTAATTCTGAGATGTGGAGGTGAAACAGGATTGGAGTAGGTACAATGCATGTATACATTACATCATCATCAGAGGTAAACTGACAGTGGCGAATTTATCAACTCAGCTTGCAAGTATTACACCGGGAAAAATGACCTTACGCTACATGTAACTTATAGAGAAGCTGTTTCTGGGACGGTAATCCATAGCATATTTGACATGTGGAACTATGAGATCCTATGGACCTGAGCGTTGACTAGATTACTATGATATGCATTCGATTATGTGCGCTCAATACTATACATCATACTGCATTCAACAAAACTGCCAAATGCACTTTATTGCACGCTCCCAAGTAAGCTCTCAAGCCGCTCTCAAGCACACTCCCAAGCATGCTCTCAAGTACATTCCCAATTGCACTTGATGACACTCCCAGCCTACTAGACTATACGATTCCAAGTAAGCTCTCAAAATGCTCTCACGCACACTCCTGAGTATGCTTTCAAATATACTCCCAATTGCACTCGCTGCCACACTCCCATCCTCCTTGACTATACGCTCCCAAGTATGCTCTCAAAATGCTATCAAGTACACTCCCGAGCACACCCTCCATTACACTATCCAGTGGCAAGACACTCCCGATCTCCCTTGACTACCTGCTAGTGTTAGCAACGGTTCCGTTTTCGGACCGTTTCTATTATAGCAGTTCCAAGAAAACCCGGACCCGGCCAGTTTGGTCCGGGTTTGTGCCAAACGGTTCCCTCAATTAAGTCCATGAATATTCATCCGATAATTTAGTGTTTGGTACATGAAATATGCAGCTTCAGACGGCGAATCTTTTGGTGTTCTCCAATTTTTGTTCTCTTTAAAACTCAGCAAGCTGCTTTGATATTATTGTCATTCTTGGCCCAAAAACGAGGTTTTTGGGCTACCGCTTGCTGAGATTTAAAGATATCGACAATCGGAGACTGCCAAAAGATGCGCCGTGCAGAGCTGCATATTTTACATACCAAACACTAAACTCTCTGATCAATATTTGTGGCCTTAAAGTGATGGTTTGCTTAAAAAATCGTCGATTTTTGATGGGGTAAGGCCATTGCCACGCAGACCTATAAAACCGGCCAGGTCCAAAACTGGAACCGTTGCGAACACTACTACCTGCTTTCATGTATGCTCCTGGGTGCTCGATCCAGAGACTGGCTAAGTTACAGGCGCCACGCACCAGGAGGCAGATGGCAGGTAATGAGAGGCCTGAGGAGGCAGGTAGGTGGCGGACAGTGGTGGCTGAAATCATCACGTCGGTTGATATCAGAGTCTGAACATTATGTTTAGCTTGGCCACCACGACAAGATCTCATGATACCTCAAGTTCATGGTGTTGACAATTGCAGCCTTCCATTCTGCAGGAAAGGTAGACAATTGGATCTTGGGGAGAGCATATCTCTGACTCAGATGTTCCAGAAGAATCTGCTGACCGCTTTCCACCCATTGTGGGCATATATGTGCGCATTCAGTCAAGGTCTGAAGGTGATCATAGTGATGATGATGTTGGTGATGATGGCAATGGTGATGATGGCGATGGCGATGATGGCAATGGTGATGATGGCAATGGTGTCGGTGATGGTGATCACAGTACCAGTAGTACTTCGCCAAGTAGGTTGGCTACATCAAGGTTTTCATCTAAGCTTC